>FYBJ01001393.1_pt1 | contig 72707 bp, 69 predicted proteins | sample 1134611 | NCBI WGS metagenome assembly FYBJ01 (sample SAMEA104116008, study PRJEB20421) | marine metagenome | isolation source: marine
GGGTCATCGACAGACCCTTCGCATCGAGACGTGCGTAGATGAACGGCTTGAACAGCTCCAAAGCCATTTTCTTCGGCAGGCCGCATTGGTGCAATTTCAGTTCCGGGCCGGTCACGATGACCGAACGGCCTGAATAGTCGACGCGCTTACCGAGCAGGTTCTGACGGAAGCGGCCCTGCTTGCCCTTGAGCATGTCGGACAGCGACTTTAGCGGGCGCTTGTTCGCGCCGGTGATGACGCGGCCACGGCGACCATTGTCGAACAATGCGTCGACCGATTCCTGAAGCATGCGCTTCTCGTTGCGGACGATGATGTCCGGCGCACGCAGTTCGATCAGGCGCTTCAGTCGGTTGTTACGGTTGATCACGCGGCGATAGAGATCGTTGAGATCGGACGTCGCGAAACGGCCACCATCCAGCGGCACCAGCGGGCGCAGCTCAGGCGGAATAACCGGGATCACTTCAAGGATCATCCATTCGGGGCGGTTGCCCGAATCGATGAAGCTTTCGACAACCTTCAGCCGCTTGATGATCTTCTTCGGCTTCAGCGTAGACTTGGTCGTTGCGAGCTCTTCCAACAGGTCATCGCGTTCTTGCTCAAGATCGAGATCCATCAGCATGGCCTTGACCGCTTCGGCACCGATGCCGGCGCTGAATGCGTCTTCGCCATACTCGTCCTGCGCTTCGAGCAGTTCGTCTTCGGTCAGCAGCTGGAATTTCTCCAGCGGCGTAAGGCCCGGCTCGATCACGACATAGTGTTCGAAGTAAAGCACACGCTCGAGCTGCTTGAGCTGCATGTCGAGCAGCAGGCCGATGCGCGAAGGCAGCGACTTCAGGAACCAGATGTGCGCAACCGGCGCAGCCAGTTCGATGTGGCCCATGCGTTCACGGCGCACTTTGGTGACAGTAACTTCAACGCCGCACTTCTCGCAGACGACGCCTTTGTACTTCATGCGCTTGTACTTGCCGCAAAGGCATTCGTAGTCCTTTACCGGGCCAAAGATACGCGCACAGAAAAGGCCGTCACGTTCTGGCTTGAACGTGCGGTAGTTGATCGTTTCCGGCTTCTTGATTTCGCCGAAAGACCAGCTGCGGATACGCTCTGGCGAAGCGATGCCGATCTGGATCTGGTCGAATGTTTCCGGCTTTGCCAGCTGATTGGTGAATTTGGTCAGTTCGTTCATTTTTCACATTCCCTTACGGGTGAATTCTTCGGGGCGGTTGAAGGGAGAGGCCAGAAGCCTCGCCCCCTTATTCCGCCGCCTCCGGCCATTCGTCCTCGTCTTCGCCATCGCTCAGCGACTTCAGCTCGACATTGAGGCCAAGGCTGCGCATTTCCTTCACGAGAACGTTGAAGCTCTCTGGAATGCCCGCTTCGAAGGTATCGTCACCCTTGACGATCGCCTCGTAAACCTTGGTACGGCCAACCACGTCGTCAGACTTGACGGTGAGCATTTCCTGCAGGGTGTAAGCAGCGCCATATGCCTGCAGTGCCCAGACTTCCATCTCACCAAAGCGCTGGCCACCGAACTGCGCCTTACCACCCAGCGGCTGCTGCGTGACGAGCGAGTACGGACCGATCGAACGTGCGTGGATCTTGTCATCAACCAGGTGGTGCAGCTTGAGCATGTAGATGATGCCCACTGTCACCTTACGGTCAAATGCGTCACCTGTGCGGCCATCATAGAGGACCGACTGGCCAGAGCTGTGAATGCCGGCTTTCTCAAGCTCGGTCGTCACATCGCCTTCGCGGGCACCGTCAAACACCGGTGTACCCATCGGGACACCCGCGGTCAGATTGCCGGCAAGCTCGACGATTTCCTCGGTGCTGCGGGCATCGATTTCATCGTGATACTGCTCACCGTAGACATTCTTCAGACGGTCAATGACCGCTGTAGGCGGCTTGGCTTTCTTATAGTCATCCGCCGCGTTCGGGTTGTCCAGCTTCCACTGCTCAAGATCTTCAGCGATCTGCATGCCCAGCCCGCGCGCTGCGAAGCCAAGGTGCGTTTCAAAGATCTGACCCACGTTCATACGCGAAGGCACGCCCAGCGGGTTCAGCACGATGTCGACCGGAGTACCATCCTCAAGGAACGGCATGTCTTCGATCGGCAGAATGCGCGAAATCACACCCTTGTTACCGTGACGCCCGGCCATCTTGTCGCCCGGCTGCAGCTTGCGCTTCACAGCCACGAAGACCTTGACCATCTTGAGAACACCTGGCGCCAGCTCGTCACCGCGCTCCAGCTTTTCCTTACGGTCTTCGAATTTGGCATCGATCACAGCGACGGCTTCGTCGTACTGGCTCTTCACCGCTTCGATTTGCGTCTGGCGCTTGTCATTCGCAACAGCGAACTTGAACCACTCGAAACGTTCAACGCCTTCCAGCATCTCTTCGGTGATCTTCTCGCCCTTCTTCACACCCTTCGGTGCTGCAGAAGCGGTTTGACCGATCAGCATGTCTTTCAGACGGTTGTAGGTTGCACGGTTCAGGATCGCGCGCTCGTCCTGGCTGTCCTTGCGCAGGCGCTCGATCTCTTCATGCTGGATCGCCCGTGTACGGTCATCGATCTCGATACCGTGACGGTTGAACACGCGCACTTCAACGATCGTGCCCGCAACACCCGGCGGCAGACGCAGCGACGTATCGCGAACATCCGAAGCTTTCTCTCCGAAGATAGCGCGCAGAAGCTTTTCTTCCGGCGTCATCGGGCTTTCGCCCTTCGGAGTAATCTTGCCGACCAGGATATCGCCCGGATGCACTTGCGCACCGATATATACGATACCTGCTTCGTCCAGATTGCGGAGAGCTTCTTCACCGACGTTCGGAATATCGCGTGTGATGTCTTCCGGACCAAGTTTGGTGTCACGTGCCATCACTTCGAATTCATCGATGTGGATCGAAGTGAACACATCGTCTTTCACGATGCGCTCGCTGATCAGGATCGAGTCTTCGTAGTTGTATCCGTTCCACGGCATGAAGGCGACCAGGCTGTTCTTGCCCAGTGCCAGTTCGCCCAGATCGGTCGACGGACCGTCAGCGATGATGTCACCTTGCTCGATCACGTCGCCCACCTTCACCAGCGGACGCTGGTTGATGCAGGTGTTCTGGTTCGAACGCTGGAACTTCTGAAGCGAATAGATGTCCACGCCTGACTGGCCTGGCTCTACATCGCCGATCGCGCGGATCACGATACGGGTCGCATCAACCTGGTCAACGACACCGCCGCGGCTGGCAGTGATCGCAGCGCCCGAATCGCGCGCCACGGTCTCTTCCATGCCGGTACCAACCCAAGGCGCTTCCGCCTTGACCAGCGGCACAGCCTGACGTTGCATGTTTGATCCCATCAAGGCGCGGTTCGCGTCATCGTTCTCTAGGAACGGGATCAGCGAGGCTGCAACCGAAACGAGCTGCTTGGGCGAAACGTCCATCAACGTGATCTGCTCACGCGGCGCCATGAAGTAATCGCCATTCTGACGTGCAGAGACGAATTCTTCCGCAAAGCTGCCGTCTTCGTTGAGCTCGGCCGAAGCCTGCGCAACAGTGTGGCGCTGCTCTTCCATGGCGGACAGATAGATCACTTCGCTGGTGACCTTGCCATCAGCAACAGTCCGGTATGGCGTTTCGATAAAGCCGTATTTGTTCACGCGGCTGAACGATGCCAGCGAGTTGATCAGACCGATGTTCGGGCCTTCAGGCGTTTCAATCGGGCAGATACGGCCATAGTGGGTCGGGTGAACGTCGCGGACTTCAAATCCTGCGCGTTCGCGTGTCAGACCGCCCGGGCCTAGCGCCGATACGCGGCGCTTGTGGGTGACTTCGGACAGCGGGTTGGTCTGGTCCATGAACTGCGAGAGCTGCGAAGACCCGAAGAATTCACGCACAGCGGCCACAGCCGGCTTCGCGTTGATCAGATCATTCGGCATCACTGTCGACACGTCGACGCTGCTCATACGTTCCTTGACCGCGCGCTCCATGCGCAACAGGCCAACGCGGTACTGGTTTTCCAGCAGCTCACCCACCGAGCGAACACGGCGGTTGCCAAGGTTATCGATGTCATCGACATCGCCCTTGCCGTCTTTCAGGCCGACCAGTTCCTTGACCACAGCAAGAATGTCTTCCTTGCGCAGCGTGGTGACTGTGTCTTCTGCATCGAGATCCAAACGCATGTTGAGCTTTACGCGGCCAACCGCAGAAAGGTCGTAGCGTTCGCTGTCGAAGAACAGGCCTTCGAACAGGGCTTCAGCGGTTTCGAGTGTAGGCGGTTCGCCCGGACGCATAACCTTGTAGATGGCCTCAAGGCCTTCTTCACGGTTTTCAGCCTTGTCGACTTTCAGCGTGTTGCGGATCCACGGACCGGTATTGATCTCGTCAATGTCCAGCAGAGTGATCTGGTCGATGCCAGCGTTGTCGAGCGCTTCGACATGCTCGAGTGTGAGTTCATCACCCGCTTCGACATAGATGCGACCGGTCTTCTCATCGATCATGTCGACCGATGCATAACGGCTTACGATCTCTTCGGTTGGAAGCAGCAGCTCTTTCAAGCCGTCTTTTTCCGCCTTGTTCGCTGCGCGCGGGCTGATCTTCTGGCCGGCCGGGAAGATTTCTTCGCCGGTCTTGGCGTCGACCAGAGCAAACGCGGGCTTTTGACCGCGCCATTGCTCCGCCACGAACGGGATAGTCCAGCCTTCGCCCTTCTTGCCAGAGGCACGCTTCCACGTGACCTTGTCATAGAAGTGGTCGAGGATTTCTTCGCTATCCATGCCAAGCGCGTAGAGCAGCGCCGTTACAGGCAGCTTGCGCTTGCGGTCGATGCGGACGTTCACGATGTCCTTGGCGTCGAATTCAAAATCCAGCCAGCTGCCGCGATATGGAATAACGCGCGCTGCGAACAGAAGCTTGCCCGAGCTGTGAGTTTTGCCACGGTCATGGTCAAACAGCACACCTGGCGAACGGTGCATCTGCGACACGATAACACGTTCTGTGCCATTGATGATGAATGTGCCGTTCCCGGTCATGAGCGGCATATCGCCCATGTAAACATCCTGTTCCTTGATATCGAGGACGGAGCGGGTTTCGGTTTCCTGGTCGACTTCGAACACGATCAGGCGCAGCGTCACCTTCATCGGCGCGGCATAGGTAATTCCGCGCTGCTTGCACTCTGTGGTGTCGTGCTTTGGCTCTTCCAACAGGTAGTGAACGAAATCGAGCTCGGCGGTGCCGGCAAAATCACGGATCGGGAAAACGCTGCGCAGCGTCTTTTCCAGACCGGAAACATAGTCGATTTCCTTGTTCGAACGAAGGAACTGTTCGTAGCTTTCGCGCTGAACCTCGATCAGGTTCGGCATATCGACTACTTCGTGGATGTCGCCGAAAATCTTACGGATACGCTTCTTTGCTGTACCCGACGCCTTTGGGGCCTTTGCCTTAGTCGCCATGGAGAGGTGTGCCTCTTGATTTATGCATCAGCCAGGTGCTGGCTGACTATCTATTCGTGAACTCAAACGGTCACGCGAAATTTGGCTCCGGGTCACGACACGAGAAAAGGCCGCAGCGAATGGCACGCCTTCTCCGGCGCGCTGCTGCAGCACAATCGTTCGTCGCGAATATGGAACCCATCGCTTCCATCCTTAAGACCGAATCCCGCGCATGAATCGGACTTGCTCGAAGCTGATGTGAAGCGGCTATGTAGGAATGGAGTGCACGCCTGTCAAATGGCTATATTGCGGCGGTAATTATCAGGCGCATCCGGAACCCTGATTTCGGGTCAATTTACCGCCAGTCTTAGCTTTGATTCGACCGCCAGCTGGTCCTTCCCGCCAATGTATTCACAATAGCGCGGATGACCAAAGAGCATTGATGCCCTAGCTGTCGCGTCACTCGGCGATTGTGAACTGCGGACATTCTCTAGCCAGTTTGGCGCGGCGCCGGTTTTCTGCCTTTCAATATGTGATGTATTGTTTTTCGATATTATCTATTGACAATAAATCGAATCACTCATAGATGGAGATTATCGAAAAACAATACACACAATATAGGAGAACGATAAATGACCCGCTTCCAGACCCAATTCACATCGGCCTTCGCCGCAATCCTTATCGTCACCGCTTCATTCGGCGCGATGTTCAATGCTCCGCCTGCCCAGGCGCAGCACATCGCCGCCATTGAGCTGGCATAGTCTTGGGAGACAAATCCAATGACTCATGAAATCCCCAACGACGGGCTTTTGAAAGCGGCCCGAATCCTTATCACCCTGTTCCAGGTTATTATCGGGGTGGGCTTTGTGGCCTTGGTGGTAGCTGCACCAGTTGTGCTCTTCAGTCAGGAGCATATCACGGATGAGTTGCTAGCCAACGCTACCGCCAGCTCTGGCACCATCGCTGTCTCGGTCGCATCAGTAATGTTGCTGGGTGCCGCAATGATCGGAGCCGCATTCTACTTCCTTCGATTGCTCAAGCAGATGGTTGAATCAGTGGGTGAAGGCGATCCCTTCATCAGTGAGAACGCAGATCGTTTGACCCGGATGGGCTGGGTTGCGATCTTTATCGAGGTGCTGAAGATTCCGACCGGCGCGATCGCTCTATTCATTGCCACACAGGTAAAAGAAGACACGTTCACGATCGATGTGGAGTTTTCCTTCACTGGAGTTCTTGTCGCACTTGTCCTGTTCATCCTCGCCCGCGTGTTCCGTCATGGCGCAGCAATGCGTGAAGATCTGGAAGGGACAGTGTGATGGCCCCGGCAACGACAAGCGAAGAAGGAACCCGTATCATGGTCAAGCTAGATGACATCCTGCACGATCGGCGCATGACACTCACCGAACTCGCCGAGCGGGTTGGTCTTACCCTCGCCAACCTCTCGATCCTGAAGACCGGAAAAGCCAAAGCGATCCGGTTCTCAACCCTCGAAGCAATCTGCCGCGAGCTGGAATGCCAGCCGGGCGATCTGCTCGCCTTTCAGTCGGATTGATCCCCCAGCCAATCCGCAATTCGAAGGGGCCGCTTCTCACCAGGCGGCCCCTTCTCGCTTCAGGGCTCAATCTTCAGCCCTTCACGGTCCGCTATAGCGCCCGCAAATCCCCAGCCACCGAAGGTCTCCGAAACTGCTGCCGTCAGCCTATTCTCACCCTGACGCAGGTTCAGCGTCACGGCGTCCTCAAACCCGATGGTGCCCAGGAAGAAGAAATCGCGCGCTCGAAACCCGGCGAACCCATCGAAGATCAATTCGCCATTCAAGAACAGCCGCACGCGGTCTGAATAGCCAAACTGGAGGCGAACCCGCTTGGCCTTGTCTGCGGTGATCTTGCTCGAAACCAGCACTGTATCTGCGCCATCATCAGGCCCGCCAAGCCGTGAGATATCGGCGATCCCGAAGGGCTCAACTTCAACCGTGCCCAGCTGCTGCAGCGATCCGAGCTCATCCGGCAATTCCAACTCGCCAGCAACATCCGCTTCTGCAAATCGATGTGACACCGACCAGCGCGTGACGGTGCCTTCAGGCGCTGAACGATCCGCAGCAGACTGGCCGACAATTTCATCACCCTCTGCAAGCGGCCGGACATTCAGGTTTGCGATCCGGATTTCGCCATTAGGGCCGGCCGCGCGGAAACCGATCGCGCCGGAGCGCTGATCGGCGGCAAGGTCTGGAATATGCAGCACCGGCCGCTGGCTTCCGTTGAGATAGATGTCCGCCTTGTCGCCGGCGACAACCATCTTGAAACGGTTCCAGCCTTCGTGCGTGAAGGCGAACGGCGCAATTGCGTTGCGGTCCGAATATAGCTGCCATGAAGTCAGATCGTTGCGAATTGGCGTGTATTGCCCAGCGTCAGGCAATCCCGATTTGTGCTGGCGCAGATAGAAATACTCTGCGTCCGGTCCGTTCGCATGCCACAGCAATCCGCCGAACCCCCGCTTGTTGTCCAGCGCCAGATCGAATTCGATCACGCCTTCGGAAAAATCGACCCCCTTCAGCATTGCTGTTGTACGGGTGACCGTCAGCACTTCAGCGCCATTAACTGTGCGGACCGAAACTCCGCCCGGCTGCCCGCTCGCAAGACGCGCGGGATTGTTCTCGAAAACGACGCGATACTCTGCCCATTGCAAAGATTGCTCGGTCGACTGAGAGCTTTGTGCCGTGCCCGGGGCGACGCAGAACGCAGAAGCTATGAGAGCAGCGGCAAGGCTGGCGGTTCGAAACATGTATTCCTCCAGATGATTGATCTGAAGGTAGCGCAAACAGGTTGCGGCACTCAGGTATTGAAAGAAACGGCCAAAGGGCGTCTCAATCGAAACAGTTCGCCCGGGCTTTCACCCATGATCGCCCGGCATTCGCGGATCATGTGCGCCTGATCGCTGAACCCGTGCCCGGCTGCAATCCCGGCCCATTCGGGTCGATCATATTGCTCCGCTTCAAGCATGGCAGAAGCGAACCGCAAACGGCGCGTCAGGGCGCGCGGCGAAAACCCAAATCGTTCAGCAAACTCGCGCCGCAGATGGCGCGAGCTAACACCGGAGGCTTCAGCCAGATTCCGTGCAGGAATGCGACCTGATGACTGGCGCATCATTCGCGCCGCATGGGTCACGCAGTCTGCGGTTGGCGCGGCAGCTGCGCGCTCGATGCCACGAAGCAAAGCGCGCATCGCATTCGACGGTTCGCCGTTGGCCGCTTCTGTTATCGCGCTATCGAAGGCCAGTTGCAGCGGGCGCGGCAGATCGCGATCTCGGTCCGAATATTCACCGGCGCGCAGGCCCAGTGTCGCTTCCATCATTTCCGGAGCCAGCCGCACCGCGATCTGCTCTTCACCTGGATCCGGAGCATATTGTCCGCCATCTGGCATTGCCGGGCTGATCAGCAGGCGGCAATCCAGCGTACGTCCCTCGCGATCAAACCGGCGGCGAATGACCAGCGATGGCTCGCAGAAGGGCAGTAACCGGTGCACTTCAGGCTGATCATGTTCAACCCGGCAATACCAGGCAAGGTCGGCAATCTGATCCGGGCCAGACATGTCCCAGGCCCGGTAGGAACCGGTTTGATGGACAGGCGCGGTTTGATGATGCGGCATAGGCGGGTGCTAAACGCACAATGGTTCTGCAATAGGGCAGCCCGTTTGGGCTCGCTAGTGTAGCCAATCGGCTCGATTTGAATTCCAGCCTAGAACGGCAAATAAGTTTCTCGGCCTGCCAAGAACTCACCATTCTAGTGGAAACGATATTGTGACCAGTTTTCTTGCCGACTTCCGCTCAGTACACGCTAAAAGTCTCACCTTTGCCGCCACTTTACCTCTTGCTGCGGCAATTCCGTTTGCCGCAGAGTTCGTCCAACATATCGTCGAAATGCGCATCGGCATGTATGCCGGGCCCGAGGCGTCAGCCGCAGCAGCCGAGAATGCTGATCGCCTGTTCGCTGGTTTCCTGAAAACAATCGCGCTGGACCTGCCTGCCTACTTCTTTATCCGCTGGCTAAACTCGGACGGCGACCGCAGCGTGGCGACACGTCCCGAGGGCAAGGCAGTGCGTCTATTCGCATTGGTGGTGGCTCTGCAGGCGCTTTTCGCGTGGCTTTCACTCTATGTTTGGACCGATGGACCGATGGGGATAGGCTTCTTCGTTTTCGGGCTCGTATTCATGCCGCTGGTCGCCCGCTTTATCGTTGCCGCGCCGCTTGGCACACTGGTCAGCCCGCTGCAGTCGATTCGCCAGATGCTGCCCCATGCGGTCTACGCGATCTTCTTCCCGATTGTAGCCACGATGCCTCTCATGATTGTTCACTACGCCTTGGGTATCGGCGCAATATTCGTCGATGGAGAGGCGTTGAAGTGGGCAATGCTTGGTGCCGACAGCTTCATTACCGCACTGCTGGCGCTGGTTATGATCGCAGCGCAATACACTATTGCTCAGCGCCCTGGCCCGATCATGGCAGCGGCTGGGGCTACCAAAGCCTGACGCTAAGAGCTTGACAGAATCGTCCAGATCCTTAGAGGCCCGCGACCGGAGGCGCTTCTCTTTGTATTCGCCTTCATCCGTCCGAGACAGTTGGTGAAGGCAATCGGGCCTTCTTAATTTCCAGCCTAGACGGGGAAACGAGATTTCTCGCGATGCCACGTGCATTGCTTTCGCCTGTTTCGCAGGCACTCCTTCCCTAGTCAAACGGACTCGCTTCGGGGCATGAGCCTCGGGGCTAATTTGAGCCGGTCGCCGGAGCATTCGTGCAATGGCGATCATAGTGAAGGAGTATGGCATGGATCGTTCGCAAAAAGCCGACGCGGTCGCTCAGCTTAACTCGGTCTTCAACGAGGTTGGCGTGGTGGTTGTCACCCGCAATCTTGGCCTGTCGGTGGATCAGTCCACTGAACTGCGCGGGAAGATGCGTGAAGCTGGTGCGTCCTTTAAGGTTGCGAAGAACCGTCTCGCCAAGCTCGCCCTGAAAGACACCGATTACGCCGGTCTCGATGAGTTTCTCACCGGACCGACTGCACTGGCCTGGTCAACTGATCCGGTCGCAGCCGCCAAGGCTGCTGTCGATTTCGCAAAGTCGAACGACAAGCTGGAAATCGTTGGTGGATCGATGGGCACGCAGGTTCTCGACGAAGCAGGTGTCAGGGCGCTCGCCTCGATGCCAAGCCTCGACGAACTGCGCGGCAAACTTGTTGGCCTCGTCAACGCGCCTGCAACCAAGGTTGCTCAGGTCGTTAACGCACCGGCTGCCAAGCTTGCTCGTGTCTTCGGTGCCTATGGCGCCAAGGATGCTGCTTAAGAGACGCTTTCGCAAACGCGATTTTGAACCACGTTTTGGGGTGTGATCTGGATAGGCCGCCCCGCACAATTGGAGTAAGACATCATGGCTGATATTGCCAAGCTTGTTGAAGAACTTTCGAAGCTGACTGTCCTTGAGGCAGCAGAACTCGCAACTGCACTTGAAGAAGCATGGGGCGTTAGCGCCGCTGCTGCTGTTGCTGTTGCTGCACCTGCTGGCGGCGGCGATGCTGGCGCTGCTGCTGAAGAAAAAGACGAATTCGACGTCATCCTCACCGGCGACGGTGGCAAGAAGATCCAGGTTATCAAAGAAGTCCGCGCCATCACCGGCCTGGGCCTCACCGAAGCCAAGGGTCTTGTTGAGGGCGCTCCTAAGCCTCTCAAAGAAGGCGTCAACAAGGCTGAAGCCGAAGAAATCAAAGGCAAGATCGAAGCAGCCGGCGGCACCGTCGAGCTCAAGTAATTGGGTTTGCAGGACTGCTTGGGCTCGCTCAAGTAATCTTGTTTTCAAGTTTTGCGGGTGTCTTGAAGCGCCCGCAGATGGAAGGGCGGTACCGCAAGGTGCCGCCCTTTTTCTTGGTGTCTCTTAGCGACCCAGATCACTACTCCCGGTTTAGTGCGACTATCCCTGCATTCTTACAGGGCCGCCGTTTTCCAGCCACTGCGAATAATCTGCAGGAAGCTTGCGCATTGCCGCTTCGTATAGAGCCAGATCTTCTTCATCCAGCACGCCCTGCCAGCGCCCGTTGGTGCCTTTGTGAATGAACGTGTCTGCCCCGCCCTTAAAAGCAAAGGAGATGTTCTCTCCGACCACTTTCGACGGGTCTTTCTTGACCTCGGCAAATGTGCAGCGCCTCACGACATCCGCCCACAATTCATCGGGCACCTCGATATTCAGGAAATCGGCGATATCCCGCATCTGGCCGTCCAGATCGCTTAGAAGATCGTTGAAATGGACGAGCTTGATGTTGGGCAAGTGCCGGAAATTCCAGAAGGTTTGCGCATAACTGAGATGCGACCAATAGGGGTAACCGCCAATTTCCCAATCAAACCAGCTTCGCGTGATCCAATCCCGCCAGATCTGCTTCGTCTGACCTGTGAACCTGGGAAACTCGTCTCCGACGCGGCCCGGCAGACCGTTTGCAGCGGCATAAAACTCTTCAGTATGGCTTCCCCAATGGTTGAGCAGGGACATGAATACATCGCGGGGATCGCGGCTCACACGCACAGGTATTTCGCTTCGGGGAAATACGGAAGCCCGTCTAGCGGAGTGTGTGTCTTGATATAGCGGCGGTGTTCTTGCGCTTCGAGTTGACCGAGCACCATTTCCAGAGGAATAGGCCGGAAATCAAGCCAAGGGGAGATGAACGAAGCGGGCCCGGGCAGATCACCGTCCGGAAAAAGGAGGTTGCCGACAATTGTCTGCATCAAGGTCGTTCCGGCCTTATACGACGTTGCGACCACGATATCGTCATCACGCGGAGTGAACCAATTCCACCGCGTCGAATCCAGATGATGATTTTGATAGATGCGTGAACGTGTCGGCAGGGTCGTCATCAAACGGATTCCTCTCAGAGCGCGACCCCTGTGAGCGGCAGGCTAGTGCGCCTTCGCATACTAGGCAAATTGAAAGCGCCATCGAACCAAATGATCTTCCGCTATTTCGATTTCGATCTGCTTGCAGACTTCCTGATCATTGGTGGCGGTGTAACCGCTATGCCGCAGCACGCGCGCTAAGTTTTGCCGACTGCGACAACGCGCTTTGACAGACGCGCCCACGCATATATCCGAGCCGGCTTCATGCGTGAGACAGAGCATCTTGATACGCCCTCATGGCGCAAGGAAACCGGCGAGACGTTCAAGCTCGCATGGCCGCTGGTGCTCGCCAATCTTATGCAAATGGGCATCTACATGGTGGATGTCATTTTCATCGCGCGGCTAGGTGAAGCACCGCTTGCGGCATCTGGCCTTGTTGCGGGATTATTCGGGCTGATCGTATGGTCCTTGGCGTCGCTTTCAGGTGCGGTTGCACCACTGATTGCCGAAGCTATTGGCGCGAAAGGCCGTTCGCTAAGACCAGTACGCCGCGCCACTCGCATGGCCCTTTGGGTAGCGCTCGTCACAGGGATATTAGGCATGGGCCTTGCGTCGCTGCTTGGCCCCGTCATGCGCGTAACCGGCCAAGACCCAAGTATCATCGCGCTCGCGCTTGAGTACAACTCCTTGGTCGTATTCTCGCTTATGCCGATGCTGCTTGCGTCAGTCTTGCGCAACTATGTATCGGCGCTCGGCTGGCCTGTGTTTGCAACAGCGATCACTGCGCTTGGTATTCCTGTGAACGCCATCGCCAACTACGCCTTCATTTTCGGCAACCTCGGCGCGCCAGAGATGGGGCTGACCGGCGCGGCGGTCGCTACGATCATCACAAGCTTGATCACCCTGGGTGCGTACATCTTGGTGATCCTCGTCTTCCCTAAGCTGGCGCGCTATCGCATCTTCTACCGCTTCTGGCGCCCCGACTGGAAACGTTTCTGGCTGATCGTGCGCATCGGCACACCAATTGCGTTGACCGTTGCGGCGGAAGCAGGCGTTTTCAGCGCCGCCGCATTCTTGATGGGCCGAATTGGTGCGGCCGAGCTGGCCGGACACATCGTCGCGCTCAATATCGCCGCACTGGCATTCCAGGTTCCGTTCGGCGTAGGCCAGGCCGCAACCATTCGGGTGGGATATGCCTTTGGCGCAAGAGACAAGGACCGGATCAAGCTGGCTGGCTGGGTCGCGTTGACAATCGGAACCGGCTTTATGGCGTTCACCGCTTTGGCAATGGTTTTCATACCCGAGCCGCTGCTGCGCATCTATGTCGACATAGATGACCCCAAGAATGCAGCGCTGGTCGGGTTTGCGCTGCAGTATTTGGTGCTCGCCGCCGCCTTCCAATTGGTCGATGGCCTGCAAGCGGTAGCTGCTGGAGCATTGCGAGGCCTGCAGGACACTCGCGTGCCGATGTGGATTGCAATATTCAGCTATTGGGTGCCTGGATTTGGCCTTGCTGTGGTGCTTGGTTCCTTCACAGATCTCGCCGGAGTTGGCGTATGGATCGGGCTGGCAACGGGCCTAGCGTTCGCAGCAGTCCTGCTTACCTGGCGCTGGATGCTGCGTGAACGGATCGGACTGACGCTTCGATCGGCCTGAACGACCGGAAATTCTGAAAAAATTTGTTGGGCAAGCTGTTGACTCATGCAGCTGGTGCACCCATTTGCCCTCTCGCTGGCACTCTCACAAGGAGAGTGCCAATTCGTGATTATCAACCCAAGCAAGAAAGGTCATTACCATGGCATTTCGTCCGCTGCACGACCGTGTATTGGTCCGTCGCATCGAAGCCGACCAGAAAACCGCTGGCGGCATCATTATCCCAGACAGCGCTCAGGAAAAGCCAAGCGAAGGCGAAATCGTCTCCGTTGGCGAAGGCGCCCGTGACGATTCAGGCAACCGTGTTGCACTGGACGTCAAAGCTGGCGACCGCATCCTGTTCGGCAAATGGTCCGGCACCGAAGTCAAACTCGACGGTGAAGAGCTGCTGATCATGAAGGAAAGCGACATCATGGGGATCATCGGCTGATCAGCCGGACACCCACACGCTTTTCCCTCTCTCATCTGAATACCAGGAGAAACAACTATGGCTGCTAAGGACGTAAAGTTCGGCCGTGATGCCCGCGAAGGCATCCTCAAGGGCGTAGATACGCTCGCAAACGCTGTGAAAGTCACGCTCGGCCCGAAAGGTCGCAACGTCGTGATCGACAAGAGCTTTGGTGCACCGCGCATCACAAAGGACGGTGTGACTGTCGCCAAGGAAATCGAACTCAAAGACAAGTTCGAGAACATGGGCGCTCAGATGCTCAAGGAAGTTGCGTCGAAGACCAACGATCTTGCTGGTGACGGCACAACGACTGCAACGGTTCTGGGCCAGGCAATCATTCGCGAAGGCATGACAGCCGTCGCTGCGGGTATGAACCCGATGGATCTGAAGCGCGGCATCGACCTCGCAGTCGAGAAAGTGGTCGCAGACCTCGTCGGCCGTTCAAAGGATGTCGCTGGCTCATCTGAAATCGCTCAAGTCGGCATCATCTCTGCCAATGGCGACCGTGAAGTTGGCGAGAAAATCGCTGAAGCGATGGAAAAGGTCGGCAAAGAAGGCGTTATCACCGTTGAAGAAGCCAAGGGCCTCGAGTTTGAACTCGATGTTGTTGAAGGCATGCAGTTCGACCGCGGCTACCTCAGCCCATACTTCATCACTAACCCGGACAAGATGACGGTTGAGCTCGACAACCCATACATCCTGATCCACGAGAAGAAGCTTTCGAACTTGCAGGCGATGCTTCCGATCCTCGAAGCGGCTGTCCAGTCTGGCCGTCCGCTGCTGATTATCGCAGAAGACATCGAGGGCGAAGCGCTGGCGACACTCGTCGTCAACAAGCTGCGCGGTGGCCTGAAAGTGGCTGCGGTCAAGGCACCGGGCTTCGGTGATCGCCGCAAGGCGATGCTGCAGGACATTTCGATCCTTACCAAGGGCGAAATGGTCAGCGAAGACCTCGGCATCAAGCTCGAGAACGTCACGCTCGGCATGCTGGGTGAAGCCAAGCGCGTCACTATCGATAAAGACAACACCACGATTGTTGACGGTGCCGGCAGCGAAGCTGACATCAAATCTCGCGTCGAACAAATCCGTGCGCAGATCGAAACCACCACAAGCGATTACGACAAAGAGAAGCTGCAAGAGCGTCTCGCAAAGCTTGCTGGCGGCGTAGCTGTGATCAAGGTTGGCGGCGCTTCGGAAGTCGAAGTTAAAGAGCGTAAGGACCGCGTTGATGACGCGCTGCACGCTACCCGTGCTGCGGTTGAAGAAGGCATCGTCCCTGGCGGCGGTACCGCTCTGCTTTACGCGACCAAGGCTCTTGCTGGGCTGAAGGGCGCGAATGATGACCAGACCCGCGGTATCGACATCGTGCGCAAGGCTATCCTCGCGCCGGTTCGCCAGATCGCTCAGAATGCTGGCCATGATGGCGCAGTGATCTCTGGCAATCTGCTGCGCGAAGATGACGAAAAGCAGGGCTTTAACGCAGCGACAGACACCTACGAAAACCTGGTGGAAGCTGGCGTGATTGACCCTACCAAGGTTGTCCGCACAGCGCTGCAGGACGCGGCATCGGTTGCTGGCCTGTTGATCACCACCGAAGCGGCAATCACTGACGCTCCGGAAGACAAGGCTGCCGGCGGTGGCATGCCCGATATGGGCGGCATGGGCGGCATGGGCGGAATGGGCGGCTTCTAAGCCAACCCACACGCTTCAAAAGCTGAAAAAGAAGAGCCCCGTGGGACTTTCGTCCCGCGGGGTTTTTCGTTGGTCGAATGCACGGGTTCCCTTTTCGCCGATGCGTGTGCAATACCGTGTCGGAATTCTCGAGGGGAAAAAGCTTGAAGACGAAACTGGCAGCACTTCTTTTGGCATCGGTCGCACTTTCAGGTTGCGACACGATGCTGTCGACCGTCGCAACGGTGGAATGCAATGGCGAACAGTCCGCATGCCTTGACGCATGGTTTGCGGAGAAGTGGGAAGAAGAGCTCGCGTTCAGCCCGCTGCGCCAGACCGCGCTGGGCCTGAAGACCAACTACGACAAGATCGACGACTATAGCGCCGAAGGACAGCTCGAGCAGATCGAGTGGTGGGAAAAGGCCCGCATCGAGATGGAGGCCAATTTTGACTATGATGAGCTGAACGAAGAAGCCAAGATTTCCTACGACATGTTCAAATATCGCGCAGAGCGAGCCGCTCTCTCGCGGGATTTCATGGACCACCAATACATCCTGGAACAGATGGACGGCGCGCACACCGGTCTGCCATCCATTATTCTCAGCCAGCATACCGTCGAAAACGAGGCGGAGATGGAAGCCTTCATCTCCCGTCTGGCAGGCATAGGCACAGCCATGGACCAGACGCTGGCGCGCGCGCAGGCAAATGCTGAAAAGGGCGTCCGTCCGCCTCGCTTTGCCTATGACTTTGTTATCGAGGAATCCAAGAACCTGATCACGGGTGCACCGTTCACTGACGGACAGCCTTCAGCCTTTTGGCAGGGGACGCAGGACCGCCTCACATCGCTGGTTGAATCCGGTGCAATCACACAGGAACGCTCCGACAAACTGCTGGAGCAGGCCCGAACCGCGCTGGTCGAGCAAACAGCGCCAGCATATCAGCGCATCATTGATTGGATGAGCGAGGATCGTCCGAATGCCGACGCCGAAGCGCAAGGGGTCGCGGCTCTTCCCAATGGCGAGGATTACTACAAGTTCCAGCTCACCGAAATGACAACCACTGACATGACGGCGGACGAGATCCACGAACTTGGCCTGACCGAAGTGGCGCGAATTCGCGGTGAGATGGAAGCGATAAAGGAGCAGGTCGGCTACGAGGGAACGCTGGAAGAGTTTTTTGATTTTGTCCGCTCCGACCCGCAGTTCTTCTTTCCTGACAATGATGCCGGTGCGCAGATGTATGTCGATCGCGCCTCTCTTTATATCGAACAGTTGACCAAACGACTGCCGGAATACTTCGGCCGCTTGCCAAAGGCGTCGCTGGAGGTCCGAAGGGTCGAGCCGTTCCGCGAGCAGGATGGCGCCGCGCAGCATTACCGGCAGGGCACACCCGATGGTTCGCGCCCCGGAATCTACTATGCGCACCTGTCCGACATGACGACGATGCCGATTCCGGAAATCGAGACAATCGCCTATCATGAAGGCAATCCGGGCCATCATATGCAAGTCTCGATTGCGCAGGAATTGGAAGACACGCCCAGGTTCCGAGCCAATGGCGAATATATTTCGGCCTTTTCTGAAGGCTGGGGACTATATTCGGAATGGCTAGCCAAGGAGATGGGCGGTTTCGAAGACCCGTATCAGGACTTTGGCCGGCTGCAGAACGAGATCTGGCGCGCCATCCGGCTCGTTCTGGACACCGGCATTCACGCCAAGGGTTGGACAGAACAGCAGGCTATCGATTACGCTCAGGCGAATTCAGCCAATCCATTGGAAGCGACACGATCCGAGGTGCGGCGTTACTTCGTGCTTCCGGGGCAGGCGACGTCTTACAAAATTGGCATGATCCGGATTCAGCAACTGCGCGCGAAAGCAGAGCAGGAGCTGGGCGAGGACTTCGATATTCGCGGGTACCACGATACAGTATTGGGCGGCGGCGATATGCCGCTTTCAATCCTCGAGAAACGCGTCGACAACTGGATCGCTTCGATCAAGAACAGCTAGGTCCTGAAAGCATCGGCCAATGAAAAAGGGCCCGGGTCGCTCCGGGCCCTATTCTTATGCTACGCTATTGCATCAGCGAGTCGAACGCAGGCTGATCAGGAAAGGGAGTGATTCCATGAAACTGTCTCACAATGCACATGTTGCGCTGGTCGACGGTGAGAGCTTCACACTGTTTATAAATCGAGGGCAGATTTTCGAACCGAAGCTTGAGTTGGTCGAAACGCCCGATTTGAAGGCGACCAATTTCAGCGCGGGTGTGCGGCATCAGGATCAACTGGGGCAGATGTTAGGGCGAACGCAGCTTGATGAACTGGCTCACGGTGCCGCGGCTGCCGAATTGCTCAATCAGAAAGCCATTGGCGGGCAGATTGAAGAGGTGCTGGTAATTGCTGACCCAAAGACTCTTGGTGAAATGCGCCAGCATTATCATACAGAGCTTCGCAGAAAGCTTGCCGGCGAAATCGACAAGACATTGACTGGTCAGCCGATCGATAAGATCGAAGCCGCAATTGACGCAGCCTGACCGGTCAGCGCGCAAGAAAAAGGGCCGGAAATCTCCGGCCCTTTTCAAACCAGTCATTGATCAAACAGATCAACCGCCCTTGCGGCTGGCCTCGACCATTTCGAGCACCTCGTCAGACCAGGTTACCTGCGTCTGCGTTTGCGGATTGAACACATCACCCGGATATTGTGCGGCTTCGGCTGCAGCAATTTCCTCTGCCGTCAGGAATTCGCTCGGCTCAAGCGCAAAGACGTCAAGTCCGCGAGTAATCTCGGTCGCATAGATACGGCCATTGTACCAATAGGCCGACCAATAGCCGCCTGTCGTGAGCTGATCCTTGTCCACCGGTCCACGGTCGAAGTAAGCGATCTCGATCGGGTTTGCAGCATCGGTGAAATCAATCACTGAAATGCCGCCCTGATACCAAGCCTGAACGAAGATATCGCGCCCAGGCACCGGGATGATCGAGCCATTGTGAGCGACGCAGTTTTCCTTGTTCCCCTGTGGTGCGGGCAGTTTATAGTTGCTGCGGAATTCCAGCTTTCCATCGACCACTTCGTAGATCGCATTGGCGCCCCAGTTCATCGGGTCACCAGCCTGGCAGCGTGGGCGGCCACCGCCACCCCATTCATCCGTGAACAGCACCTTTGTGCCGTCATTGTTGAATGTGGCCGAGTGCCAATAGGCGAAGCCAGTGTCAGTGACATCGTCGATACGCTGCGGATTGTATGGATCGGAGATGTCCATGATGATCCCATTGCCTGAACACGCACCAGCTGCGAGGTTCAACGACGGGAACACAGTGATGTCATGGCACTGGTTCGTATCACTGGTTTCCTGCGTTCCATCGCCATGGTCACCGCCACGCCACAGGCCCGCAATATTGCCATTCTTTGCGAATACGCGAGGGCTTGACGTGATGCGAGCAGCGGCTGGATCAGCAAGCGGGATCTCGATCACGTCAATGCTGAACAGCGCGGTTTCATCGCCGGCAGTGTTGAAACAACCCTCCAGCTCTTCATCGTCGCGAACATAAGATGTGCCTGAATTATAGAGCACAATGCGTTCATCATTCGCGTCGACAATCGAATGCGTATGCGAACCGCGGCAGGTCTGCACCAGGCCAACCTGAATGGGGTTGCGGATGTCCGAAATGTCAAAGATGCGTACACCGCGGAAACGATCGGCACTGACATCGCCCTGAACCCCTTCGAGCCCGCAATCGAGCCGTGCGCGGCTGTCCTGGACGCTCATCACGAGAATGTCGCCGACGATGGAAACGTCACCTTGCCCGCCCGGGCACACAATCGAGCTGATCAGCGTTGGAACGCCGTCTTCGCCCAATTCATAAGCGTTGAAGCCGTGATAATTGCCCGCGACCATCATGTTACCGGAAAACGCGATATCGGTGTTTGCAAAATCCAGTGGCGAAGAACGGCTACTGAAGCGGAGTTCCGCCTCTTCATCATCTTCCGCACTGTCTTGGCTTGCACCCTCTTCACTTTCATCTTCGATGCGCGGCTGAAGACCAGCCGGATTTGCAGGATCAAAAAATCCAGCTGGCTTCGGCATTGCAGTGACCAAGCGCAGATTGCTGATCGCTTCACCTGCGTCACGGAAACCTGCAGCCAGCGTGGCACGCGGATCGTCTGACAGACCGGCAAGCAATTCGTTCATCCGTTCGACTTCAGTCTTCTGATCGCCCGCAACATCGTTTGTGAATTCAAACATCACAGGCTCATAAGCAGCGCCTGGTTGGCTGTGCAGATCATCGACCATATCAATTGCGCCAGCGTGGTGACGGATCATGAGCTGCAAGAACAGGCGGTCAAAAGCCGTGCCGCTTGACGCGGCGAGCTCTGCCATTTGCGCCGGCGTTGCCATGCCCATCATCGTATGGTGCCCATGATGCATTGAATGATCGCCACCATGATGCGCCATCTGCATAGCCACAGGCTCCCCGCGGTCGGTGAGCCAGGTGGTCATGAAATCCATCTCGTCCTTCTGGCTCGCATCGATCCGGCCGGCGAGCGCGACGATATCTTCATTATTGGTGCGGCCATCAACCAGCGCGGCCATCTCAACAGCTTGCTGGTGGTGGACGATCATGCCCTGCATGAAATCGACATCGGCAGGCGTATAGGTCGCACCGGCAAGCTGGCTCGCTTGTTCGACTGTCAGAACGGTGTTCCGTTCACCCGGCGCACCCGGCTTCACGATTGGAACACCTTGCGCAAATGCAGCGGTGGAACTGCTTACCATCAGCGCGGCAACAGCAGCCTTCATACCTGCCGATGACAGGCTGACGCGATCAATATTCATGCAAAACCCCAATTCTCTCAAATTTCAAGCATGCCGCCACAGCATGCCCGCACTCAAGGCCAGAATATGGCCAACCCCGCAAACCCGCTAGACCCCGCCCCTGCGCAAATGCGCCAATATCTATGCAAACGATTGGCGTCACTCTGCAAACGACATGCATAGCCCAGTGGTTCCTTACATTTTGCAGGAATCCGGTCGCATCTCCGGAACATCCGGTCGCCCCGAATTGCTTCAATGCTTGCCTAGGCGAATCCCGGTCTGTTAATCTCCCAACAACACAAAACAGGATAGTTCACCGAGTATGGAACAGTTTTTGCGAAAATCGCTGATCGCCGCCTTGGGCGCAATTGCGTTTGTCGCAAGCCCAGCTCTGGCGCAGTCAAACGACCTCGAAGCCGCTTTCGACAGTACCTTTGGCACAGAGGTCAGGGCACCAGAGAGCTTCGAAGCCGTCTACGAGACATCTTTCGAGCGGCGGATCGCGCAACTGGCAGACGGCAGCCGCGGCCGCATCGGTGTTGCTGCCATTGATCTCAACACTGGTGAAGAGATTGCGGTACTTGGCGATCAGTTGTTCCCGCTGGCTTCGACCAGTAAAATTGCCGTGGCTGCTGCCTATCTGGAGCTGGTTGAACAAGGCCGGTATTCGCTGACAAGCGAGTTTCCACTGTTGATCCCGGTCCGCTCAGCCAAGTTTTCTTCGCGCGCTGCACCGGTTCGCGAAGGCAATTATATGCCGGCCAGTGAGCTGATCGAGATCATGATATCTCGATCGAGCAATCCCGCGACTGACGCGCTCCTGCGTGTGGTTGGCGGACCCGCAGCCGTGAACGACTGGATGCGTCGCCAAGGCATAAAAAAATTCAGCATTAATCGAGACATCGCAACTCTAGTGCGCGATGATGGAGAGTACGATCCATCCGCACACATCGACACACGCGATGCCGCCACGCCCAAGGCCATGGTCGAGCTTTTGCAAGGCCTCTATCAGGGTAAGTTCCTGTCCGCCCAAAGCCGGCAGGTGATCCTTGACGCTATGGCAAAAACCCGCACGGGAACGCGCCGGATTCCGGCCGAAATGCCGGACTATGTCCAAGTGATGCACAAGACCGGTTCGCTCAACAACACGTCCAGCGATATCGGGATTCTTGAAGGCCCGAACGGACATGCGATTGCTGTTGCAATTTATGTGACCGGCCAAGGCGCGCGGGGCGCTCGCGAAGCGCGGATCGCTTCGATTGCGCGTGCACTTTATGATGGCTTCGCAGAAAAAGCCGGCGTGGCGAGCCCTCGGGTCTGGACCAGTACGGCCCGTCCCGGCGGCTGATTCCTCTTGCCTATTTCGCGGTGCTTAAGCCGCAGCATAGAAAAAGGGCGGCACCATCGCTGGCACCGCCCCTATCTCAATCGATAAATCGATTTGAGCTGAAATTACTCAGCAACTTCAGCAGCAGCTTCTTCAGCAGCTTCAACAGCGCCGTCTACTGCTTCTGCAGTTGCGTCAGCAGCTTCAGCAGCAGCTTCGTCTGTAGCTTCAACCATTGCGTCGGTGTTTGCTTCAGCGTCTGCAGCCATTGCGTCTGCAGTTTCAGCAGCCGAATCAGCAGTTTCCGAGCAAGCAGCCAGGCCAAGAGCAGAAGCTGCAACAGCAGCAGCAAGTACGATCTTACGCATAATATAAATCCTCGATCAGCGAGTGTGTAAGGCAGATCCGAACTGGGTCTGCCAAAGCGAGCTTCTCGCATCGCTTCGACTAGCTAAATAATGGCCGGAATGTGGCGATGCAAGCGAAAACACACGTTCTCGCCTCTTTCCCGCCTTATTCTCCACCGTTGGTCGTTCACCTCATCCCCCGCGCAACGTGTGGGAAAATCGCCAGAATGACGGCTTACACGCGGGGCAAAGCGCTGCTAGCAAGCACACATGGCCGAGCATCAGCATCTTTATCTCGTCGACGGATCGTCATACATTTTTCGCGCCTATCATAGGCTTCCGCCGCTCACCGATCCCGAAGGCACACCGGTAGGCGCAGTCTATGGCTACACCACGATGCTCTGGAAGCTGGCCACTGACCTTGATGAAGCAGATGGCCCAACCCATCTTGCGGTGATTCTCGACGCTTCGGGGAAGTCTTTCCGCAACGATATTTTTCCCGAATACAAGGCCAATCGACCCCCTCCACCGGAAGATTTGGTGCCACAATTTCCGCTGATCCGCGATGCGACCCGCGCGTTTAGTCTCCCTTGCATCGAAGAACAGGGTCTGGAAGCAGACGATCTGATTGCAACCTATGCCCGTGCCGCGCAAGAGCAGGGCTGGGACGTTACAATCGTGTCTTCAGACAAAGATCTGATGCAGCTTGTTGGCGAGAGAGAAGGTCCGAATGGGCCGGCGCGCATCGATATGCTCGATACGATGAAGAGCCAGCGGATCTACATCGAAGAAGTAGAGGCGAAGTTCGGGGTGAAGCCCGAGCTGGTGGGTGATGTGCTCGCGCTGATGGGCGACAGTGTCGACAATATTCCCGGGATCTATGGAATTGGTCCCAAGACAGCAAGCAAGCTGATTGCAGAGCACGGCTCGCTAACCGCAGCGCTGGATTTTGCGCCGGAAATGAAGAAGTCAAAACTGAAAGAGCGGCTGCTGGAAAGCAGACAAGACGCGGAGATGAGCCGGGTCTTGGTCACTCTCAAGGAGGATTGCGATCTCCCGCAACCGCTCGACGAATTCAAACTCGATGGCGTGCCTCCCGAACCATTGGCAGCGTTCCTGGAAAAGCATGGGTTCAGTTCGCTTTTGCGGCGGTTGGATTCTGGGAAGGGAAGCCCGGAGCGGCCCAACAATCTGAACCCTGCAAAACAGGAAACTGAAGGCGCCGTTGCTTCGGCACAGGGCAGCCGGCAACCGCTGCCAGAGATGCCGGCTGTGGATCGCGGCTCTTACGAGACAGTCCAGACCATGGAGCGTCTTGAGGCGTGGATCACACGCGCAACCGCCGCACGCCTCGTTGCCGTCGACACCGAGACCAGTAGCCTGGATGCAATGCGCGCAGAGCTGGTCGGCGTAAGCCTCGCGCTAGGCCCGAATGACGCATGCTACATACCGCTTGCGCATGGCGGCAATGATATGTTCGCCGAACGGCCCGAGCAGATTGATCGTGACCAGGCGGTGGCCGCTCTCAAGCCGCTGCTGGAAGACGATTCGGTCCTCAAGATCGGTCAAAACATCAAATACGATATCAACGTGCTTTCGCGGTATGGCATCGATGTGGCGCCTGTTGATGACACAATGATCATCAGCTTCACGCTTGATGCCGGTCGCGGTGAAGTCGGCATGGGCGGCCACGGCATGGACGAATTGTCTGACCGTCATCTGGGCCACACTCCGCTGTCCTTCAAGGAAGTCTGCGGGACGGGCAAGAAAGCGATTCCTTTCGGTGAAGTGGATCTCGATCGCGCTACCGAATATGCCGCCGAGGACGCCGACGTAACCTGGCGTTTGCATCGTCACATGAAACCAAGGCTAGCTGATGAAGGTGGCACGCGCATCTATGAGCGGGTCGACCGCCCTCTCATTCCTGTAGTGGCCCAAATGGAGCGTCACGGCATCAAGGTAGACCGGGCACGCCTTTCCAGACTTTCAGAAGAATTCGCCAAGGAGACAGCTCGGCTCGAAGGGGAAATTCACAGCATAGCGGGACAGGAATTCACGGTCGGAAGCCCCAAGCAACTGGGTGACATTCTGTTCGATAAGCTTGGGTTCAAAGGCGGCAAGAAAGGCAAGAGCGGGCAGTATTCAACCGACCACAGCGTGCTGGAAAAACTCGCCGGCGAAGGCGCGGAAATCGCGAAGAAAGTGCTCGAATGGCGTCAGCTTGCGAAGCTAAAATCGACCTACACCGACGCTCTGCAAGAAGCGATCAATCCCGACACGGGCCGTGTGCATACGAGCTATTCTCTGGTAGGCGCGCAGACTGGCCGGTTGTCATCAACTGACCCCAATCTGCAAAACATCCCGATCCGGACGCCAATCGGGCGCCAGATCCGCGAAGCCTTTGTCCCAGATGAAGGCAACGTCTTGCTGGCCGCTGACTATAGCCAGATCGAATTGCGGCTAGCGGCGCATATGGCCGACGTCCCGACATTGAAGGAGGCCTTCGCGCAAGGCGAAGACATTCACGCGCGAACAGCCAAAGAGATGTTCGGTGAAGTCAACCGCGATACGCGGGCGCAGGCCAAGACGATCAATTTCGCCATACTCTATGGCATTTCGCGTTGGGGGCTGGCCGGGCGGCTGGAGGTAGAGCCGGATGAGGCGCAAGCGATGATCGACACCTATTTCCAGCGGTTTCCAGGCATCCAGCGATACATTCACGAGACACTGGAGACGGTTCGCGAGCGCGGCTATTCCGAAACACTGTTCGGTCGCAAAACCTGGTTCCCAAGGATCAACTCCAAGAACATTGCAGAACGCCAGGGCAGCGAACGCGCCGCGATCAATGCGCCGATTCAAGGGACCAGCGCGGATATCATCAAGCGTGCCATGGTCCGCATGATGCCCGCGCTGGAAGACGCCGGTCTCGGCCACGTGCGCATGCTGTTGCAAGTGCATGACGAGCTTGTGTTCGAACTTCCCGAAGGCGACGTTGCTGCGGCCTCACCCATTATCGAGCGGGTTATGGCCGAAGCCGCTGGGCCAGCCGTGAAACTGGATGTACCACTTGGCATTGAGATCGGAACAGGCATCAGCTGGGATGCGGCACATTGATCCGCGCAACTGAGCCATTTCCGGCAGGTGTTGCTGTATGCCTGCACTGCTCGTAGATTACTCGCAATGTTTGACGATCTGATGCCATCCAACTGGAACATCGACTGGAATGTCATGGCTTACGATGTAGCCTTGTCTTCGCTGGTCATCGCAGTGGCAGTCGTCATCGCCTACCTGATCTACCGTGCCGTCTTCCACGTTATCAGCCGCGTAACTCGCGTTTCGGAGACAAATGTCGATGACGAGATTGTCGGCCGCATCCGTGCGCCGATCAAATGGTCCTTTATCGCCATCGCCGTCACCCTTGCTGCGCAATATGATGCGTCGCTGGGATTGCTGTGGGAACCGCTGGCTCAGTTCCTTCGACCCGCTCTGCTCGGCTGGATTGCCTATAACGCAGTGAAAGGCTTCACCGCCGCCATCGAAGCGCGAATCGAGATCAGCGATGATCCTGTTGCAATGCGCAGCCGGCGGACCCGCCTGGCTGTGCTTTCGCGCGTTCTGACGTTCGGGATAATCGTCATTACCGTTGGCCTGATGCTGTTTACTATCCCATCGGTGCGAGCAATCGGCACGACAATGCTGGCTTCTGCAGGTCTCGCTGCTCTGGCTATCGGTGCAGCAGCTCAACCCGCACTCAAGTCACTGATCGCTGGCCTTCAGATCGCATTGACCGAGCCTCTTAGGCTCGGCGATCTTGTCAAAGTCGACGGTGAAGTAGGGCGCGTCGAAGAGATCAGGATGAGCTTCATCACTGTCCGCACATGGGACGAGCGGGTGATCATTGTGCCCACGTCGCGCTTCCTGGACGCAAGTTTTGAAAACTGGTCGCGCGAGAACGAAAAGCTTTCCGGTCCTGTCATGCTGCACCTTGATCCGATCGCCGATGTAGCGCCGATTCGCGCCGAGTTTGAGCGCTTCGTCCGGGCGCATGAGCTTTATGACGGACGCAACATGGCGCTTCTCATGACTGAGGCTTATCCCGAAAGTGTCGAGCTGCGTTTGTCAGTGAGCGCCAGTACCATAGGCGAACTTTGGCAGCTGCGTTGTGACCTTCGCGAACACATGCTCAAATGGCTGCGCGAGAACCAGCCCGATGCGCTGATCCGCCACCGGCTCGAAGTCCCCAACGGCCACCCGAAGGCAGGCGAGCCGTAAACGCAAGAGTTCTTATTCGATCCCGCTCTCTTCGGGCGAGCTGCCATGCTTCGCGACCCGCGTCGATTCAAGCATCCCCTCGTGTACAAAGCCGATCTGCTGAACTTCGTGCGCACGTTTCTTCAGCTCACCGCTCATCTTGCGATACTCGGCTTCCATCCGCGGCGTGACGGTTGCGCGTGAGTCCTTCAGCGCTTCGTCAAAGTCGACATTCGCGACTTCCTTCACTTCACTCCCTTCGCGAAGCAATGCATTGAGGCCTGCACGGCGAACGACATCTTCCAAATCCGCACCTGTGAATCGCTCAGTCTGGGCGGCAATCTTGGAAAGATCGACATCACCCGCAAGCGGCATGTTCTTGGTGTGGATTTCCAGAATATGCGCACGCCCGGCTTGATCTGGCGTGCCCACATAGACCAGCTCATCAAATCGACCGGGCCGCAACAACGCCGGATCGACCAGACCCGGGCGATTGGTTGCACCGATAACGATCACCGATTGCAGCTCTTCCAGGCCATCCATCTCTGCCAGGATCGTATTGACCACGCGGCCAGTGACCTCGGGCTCGCCCTGCCCGCTACCGCGCGCGGGAACCAGGCTATCGATCTCGTCGATGAAGATCACACAAGGCGCAACCGCACGCGCTCGCTTGAACATGCGCGCAATCTGTTGCTCACTCTCGCCATACCATTTGCTCAGTAGGTCCGAGCTCTTCATCGAGATGAAATTGGCTTCCGCTTCCTTCGCGACTGCCTTTGCCAGCAAGGTCTTGCCGGTTCCCGGAGGGCCATAGAGCAAGAAACCTTTCGCAGGGCGAATCCCCAGACGCGTAAATGCCTCGGGATTCTTCATCGGCAGCTCGATACCTTCCTTGAGCTTGTCGATTGCGTCGGCGACGCCGCCAATGTCGCTCCAGCTAACGCGCGGCATTTGTACCATGACTTCGCGCATTGCGCTCGGCTGGACACGTTTCAGCGCTTCAACGAAATCCTTGCGAGTCACGCATAATTCTTCGAGCACTTCGGGCGGGATCGTGCGTTCGTCCAGATCCAGTTTGGGCATGATCCGTCGCACAGCATCGATTGCCGCTTCACGGGTCAACGCCGCCAGGTCCGCGCCGACAAAGCCATGCGTTGTGCGCGCCAGTTCGCCAAGATCAACCTTGTCTTCCAGCGGCATGCCGCGCGTGTGAATGCTCAAGATTTCGCGCCTGCCGCGTTCATCAGGCACACCGATCACAATCTCGCGATCAAACCGACCAGGACGACGCAGCGCTTCGTCGATGGCCTCGGGGCGATTTGTCGCCGCTATCACCACCAGATTGGCGCGGGCTTCCAGGCCATCCATCAACGTCAGCAATTGCGCCACCAGGCGTTTTTCCGCTTCGCCGCTGACGCGGTCACGCTTGGGCGCAATCGAGTCGATCTCATCGATAAAAATGATCGCGGGGGCTGACTTGCTCGCGTTCTCGAACACTTCGCGCAGCGCCTTTTCGCTATCGCCATAGCCTGAGCCCATGATTTCAGGGCCGTTGATGGTAAAAAAGGTCGCATCGCTCTCGTTTGCAACCGCTTGCGCCAGGCGCGTCTTGCCCGTGCCCGGCGGGCCATGCAGCAACACACCTTTGGGCGGATCGACACCAAGCCGGGTGAACAGCTCGGGATAGCGTAGCGGCAGCTCAACCATTTCGCGCAGCGCCTGAATAGTGTCCGCCATGCCGCCAACATCGTCGTAATTCACTACGGCTCGCGCATCGCGCGGTTCAACAAACTCGGCGCGTAGCTCCACCTCCGTACTTTCATCGATATGAACGATGCCCTTTGGCGACGTCGCCACGACTGACAGACGAATCTGAGTGAGTGCATAGGCGGGCGCACGCAACAACTGCCGCACGTCAGGCGGCATATTCTGAACGGGCTGCTGCCCCGTGGTGGCCACAAGATCGCCAGCCACAACCGGGCGGCGGAAAAAGTTGCGTTTCAGCGCCTGTCCCGGGCCCTGCAAGCGCATTTCACGTTGGGCCGGTGCAAACACCACTCGCGTTGCAGGGCGCGATTCGGCGACTGAAATTTTGACATGCTCGCCCGAGCCGACCTCTGCGTTGCCGCGTTGCAGGCCATCGAGCCGGATGACGTCGAGCGATTCATCCTCAGTATAAGCCGCCATGGCGATCGCTGGCGTACTGCGTTTGCCGGTTATCTCTACAACATCGCCTTCGGTGATTCCCAGCTCCTGAAAGGCGGAACGCGGAATTCGGGCAATACCCTGACCCGATTCCTCTTGCCGCGCCGCTGCGACTTGCAGGCGAACGGACTTCAGACCTTTTTTGGTCTTCTCTTTCTTGGGAGAATCAGCGTCGGCCATTGGGCTCTCTTTGATTGCGAACAGAAATCGTCGAACCGCTAAGCTAGGAAGCTCAGAGGCGGAGTGCAATCAAACTATGAAATGAGCTGAGCGGGCGAGCAATGCAGGCCAGGCAAGAAAAAAGCCCGGTCAAAAATGACCGGGCTTGAAAGTCTTTGGGAGAGGATGCCTAAAAGGCACCGTCTATTTGCAGTGCAGCATTGTTTTTCGCAAGTGCGAAAAGAACATCCTGTGTTGCAAAATGCGCAACAGCCTTAGCGCTGCTACTTCGTAGGTTTCTGAAATTTCATCATAAAGCGGTCGGTTTTGCCGCGCACACTCTCGTCGAAGATGGATTTCGTCATCTCGTCATCGCTGCGGCGCAACATATCCGACTGGCCGACAAGCACAAACCCTGCCGCCTGCATTGCCGCGAGCACTGTGGCGGGATCAATCCGGTGGACCGCATCCACCACTTCCCGGGTATCCCCGGACTGTCCGACATGATCGATCACAATTACGTGCCCTCCCGGCTTCAACGCCGCAAACCAGTTGGCAAGCATCGCGCGTTCGTCGATCCGCTCCATCTGGAAGCGCTCGGATGTCCAGTAGATGTCATGAAAGGTCTGATTGGTGAAGATCATGTGGACACTATCGGGCGCCAGAACCATGGCACGATTGCGAGTTCCGATTGGCCGGATATTGCTATGCTTATCAGTTCTCCCTTCCCAGATTTCCGGGTTGTGGAATGCAGCAGGATTGAGCGCATAGACAGCGCCCCTTGGGCCTACAATCTCTGCCAGCAATGCACTGTAGTAGCCATCTCCGGCCATGAAATCGGCAATAACATCGCCTTCTTTCGGTCCTGAGAAATGCAAAACTTCAACCGGGTTTCGCCCGTCATCCAGCGCCCGATCTGCTTCGCTTCGGCTTTGGTCTGCCACTGCATCGCTTGCCGGATCGGCCAATGCTGGCGTGCCCCAAGCAATTACGACACTGGCCACTGTAGCCAGCATTGATTTTCTTCGCATTTCACTACCCCTTGGTTGCGAGCGCAGGAGTGTACCATTGAGGCGATTTCGCAATCCCGCACCGACCAAGGCGCGACGGTTTTCGATCAAGAGAGCGGATGACAGCCGGCTTTCAAGACGCTAAGCGCTGCCGCTACGTAACCCTCTCCACACGAACTCCAACGAGGCGTTGATGCAAAAGATTTTTCCCGATGCCGCGGCCGCCCTGGAAGGGCTGCTATCAGATAATATGTTGATCGCCGCCGGAGGCTTTGGCCTTTGCGGAATTCCAGAGCGGTTTCTTGACGCGATCCGTGACAGTGGCGTCTCGGGCCTGACCTTTGCCAGCAACAATGCCGGGATCGATAACGAGGGGATCGGCAAGCTGTTGCGCACCAAGCAAGTCAGGAAGATGATCAGTTCCTACGTGGGCGAGAACAAGGAGTTCGAGCGCCAGTTCCTGTCCGGCGAGCTGGAGGTTGAATTCTGCCCGCAAGGTACCTTGGCCGAGCGCATGCGCGCCGGCGGCGCAGGTATCCCAGGATTCTTCACCAAGACCGGGGTTGGAACGCAGGTCGCAGAAGGCAAGGAACACAAAGACTTCAACGGCGAAACCTACATCCTGGAGCACGGAATTTTTGCCGATTTGTCGATCATCAAAGCGTGGAAAGCGGATGAGACCGGCAATCTGATGTTCCGGAAGACCGCACGCAATTTCAATCAGCCCGCGGCGACATGCGGCAAAGTCTGCGTCGTCGAAGTCGAGGAGATCGTGCCCATCGGCGAGCTAGACCCGGATTGCATCCATTTGCCCGGTGTCTTCGTGAACCGCATGATTGTGGGCGCGCCATACGACAAGAAGATCGAGTTCCGTACGGTGCGCGAAAGGGAGGCACACTGATGAGCGCTGAAGCAAAAGGCTGGGACCGCAACCAGATGGCCGCGCGTGCGGCGCAAGAGCTGGAAGACGGTTACTACGTCAACCTTGGCATTGGCATCCCGACGCTGGTTGCCAACCATATTCCCGATGGCATGCATGTCACGCTGCAAAGCGAAAACGGCATGCTGGGCATCGGCCCATTCCCCTATGACGACGAGGTTGATCCGGATCTGATCAACGCTGGCAAGCAAACCATCAGCGAGCTGCCGCACAGCGCTTATTTCGACAGCGCAACCAGCTTTGCCATGATCCGCGGCGGGCATATCGACCTGACTGTGCTGGGCGCGATGGAAGTTGCCGAAAACGGAGACATCGCCAACTGGATGATCCCGGGCAAGATGATCAAGGGCATGGGCGGCGCGATGGACCTTGTTGCGGGCGTGAAGAAGATCATTGTGGTGATGGATCACGCCAGCAAAGCGGGCGAGCCAAAGTTCATTCCCGAGTGCACCTTGCCGCTGACAGGCACCAATGTGGTCGACATGATCATCACCAATCTGGGTGTATTTCACCGCAAGGATCACGAAAGCCCGTTCCGCCTGATCGAGCTGGCACCGGGTGTGACGGAAGATGATATCGCCGCCCAGACAACGGCGAAATATGAAGTCGCGCTGAGCGCATAGCCCATGTGGCTCGAAAAGCCTCGCAACCCGAACGCCCCGCTGGCCGGGCTCAAGGTGCTTGAGCTGGCGCGAGTGCTGGCTGGGCCATGGGCAGGGCAAATCCTCGCCGATCTGGGCGCGGATGTGATCAAGGTCGAAGCGCCGGAGGGGGACAATACGCGTATCTGGGGGCCACCCTGGGTCGAGCATAATGGCGAAAAGACCTCGGCCTACTATCACGCCTGCAATCGCGGAAAGCGTTCGATCGTAGCGGATTTCCGCCAGCAGGAAGATATCGCTAATGTTATCGTGCTCGCTTCCGGGGCGGATGTAGTGCTCGAGAATTTCCTTCCGGGAAAGCTCGCTAAATTCGGTCTGGATTATCCGACGCTTTCGAGGGCAAGCCCTCAGCTTATCTATTGCTCGGTCACAGGCTTCGGACAGGATGGCCCACGGCGCAACGAACCAGGTTACGACTTCGTGATCCAGGGCATGAGCGGATTCATGTCTTTGAACGGTGAGCCCGGCGGCGACCCCATGAAATTCGGTGTCTCGATTTCTGACCTTTCCTGCGGCCTGTATGCCGCCAATGCCATCCAGGCGGCGCTGCTGATGCGCGAGCGCACGGGAAGGGGGCAATGGATCGATATGAGCTTGCTCGATTGCTCGGTCTCGCTGTTGGCCAATCAGGCAATGAGCTATTTCGCGACCGACCAGAATCCACCGCGTATGGGCAATGCGCATGCGCAAGTCAGCGCCTATGGCGTATTCCCTACCAAGGACGGCCCGGTCGTGCTGGCACCTGCAAACGACAATCTGTTTCGCAAGCTGCTGAACGTGCTGGACCGAGGTGATCTGCTGGATGACACGCGCTTTTCTTCCAACGAAGCCCGTGTCGCCAATCGCGAAGAAGTCGACACCATGATCGCTCGAGAAACCGTTCATTGGGAACGCGATGTTTTGCTGCGCCACTGCGCAGAAGTTGGCGTACCTGCCGGCCCGATCAACAATCTGGATGAAGTCTTCGCAGACCCCCAGATTCAAGCCCGCGGCATGCAGGTGAAGCTAGACGGAATGCTCGGCGTGCGCAGCCCGTTTAGATTCTCCGACGCAGAGTTGGCGCTGGACAAGCCTTCGCCAACACTGGGCGAGGACACTTAAGCGACCGCAGCTTTCAGATCATCGATCAAATCGGTCCGTTCCCAAGGAAACAGATCGCCTTCTGGCGTACGGCCGAAGTGGCCATAGGCCGCGCTCTTGCGATAGATCGACTTGTTGAGTCCCAGATGCGTGCGGATCGCGCGCGGGGTCAGCCCGCCCAGCTTGCCGATCGAATTGATCGCCGCTTCAAGCTTCGCATCATCCACGGTGCCGGTACCGTGCGTATCGACATAGAGCGATAGCGGCTCTGCCACACCGATCGCATAGGCGATCTGGATCGTGCAGCGTTTGGCAAGGCCTGCCGCAACAACATTCTTCGCGAGGTATCGCGTGATATAGGCCGCCGAACGGTCCACCTTGGTCGGGTCCTTGCCGCTGAAGGCACCGCCGCCGTGCGGCGCGGCACCACCATAGGTGTCGACGATGATCTTGCGGCCCGTCAGGCCAGCGTCACCATCGGGCCCGCCGATCACAAAGCTACCGGTCGGATTGATGTGCCATTGTGTCTCATCGGACAGGAAGCCGTCGGGTAGAATATCTGCCACCACTCCCTTCACATAGGACTTGAGCTCGGCTTCTTTCGCACCCTCGTCATAGCCCTCCGCATGCTGAGTGCTGACCACCAGGGCCGTGCACGCAACCGGCTTTCCATCCTTGTAGCGCAGCGTGACCTGGCTCTTGGCATCTGGTTCCAGGAAAGGTGCCACGCCAGAATGACGATCCGCAGCGAGCCGCTCCAAGATCTTGTGGCTGTAATCGAGTGTCGCAGGCATCAGGTCAGGCGTTTCATCGCAGGCAAAACCGAACATAATGCCCTGGTCGCCGGCGCCCTCGTCCTTGTTCGAGCCTTCGGCACCTGCGTCGACGCCTTGCGCGATGTGCGCCGATTGGCCGTGCAAATGGTTTTCAAACGTCAAGGTCTTCCAGTGGAAGCCGTCTTGCTCATAGCCGATATCACGCACGGTGCTGCGGACCGCCTGCTCGATCTCTTCCTTGGCGCCAGGAGCCCAACCGCCATTGACCGCCCATTCCTCGTTATTCTCGTCATACATTGGTGCGCAGCGAATTTCGCCCGACAGAATAACGCGCTGCGTCGTGGTCATCGTCTCGCAGGCGACACGCGCTTCCGGATCTTTGGCGAGCATGAGATCAACAATAGCATCGGAGATCTGGTCAGAGACTTTGTCCGGATGACCTTCTGAAACGCTTTCGGAGGTGAAGAGAAAATCGCTCCGCATGATACCTTGATATAAAGAGTTCTTTATGTGTGCGCGTTTCCTAGCTGCGGCGCAATCGCAATGCAACCAGAGAAGCGCCGATCAAGAAAAAAGCCCAACCCAATGGCAGGATATTGCCTAGTTTCGCGAAAAGCGTTGCGCCTTTTGCAGGCGGGATCGCTCCATCGAGCCGGCCATCGGCACCGCTGGGAATGTACGACCGGACGATTCCGTTTGCATCGATTACTGCGCTGATACCTGTGGTGGTTGAACGCAGTACAGGCAGACCTTCCTCGATCGCGCGCAGCCGTGCATGCGCCAGATGCTGCGGCGGCCCCCAGCTCCCGAACCAGCCATCATTGGACGGGTTGAAAATGAATTGCGGCCGGTTTGCGCGATCGACAACCTGACCAGAGAACACAATCTCGTAGCATATCTGGATCCCTGCACGGCCAAAACGCCTCAGCTCCAACGTCGCAGGGCCAGCGCCCGGCTCGTAATCAATAGAGCCGGCAACAAGTCTGGAAAGTCCGATCGGTTCAAGGATGGAACGCATCGGCAGATATTCGCCATAGGGCACAAGATGCGCCTTGGAATAATTCGCAAAAATGTCGCCGCGACCATCAATTGCGCTCACCGCATTGCGAGCGCTGACCGCGCGCACCCGCCCATCGGGTTGCCCCATGTTCAAATGAACGAGACCAGAGAGAAGAATCGACTTCTCACCGATGACTGCGGCAATCCGTTGGCGCGCAAACTGAGGATCACGACCGGCTGTACGCGCGCGATAGTATCGATCAGGATAGCCATCTTCGAGATAGTCCGGAATCGCGGCTTCAGGCCAAAGTACCAGGCGGGGTTCATCGCGGCCAGGCAGCGTATTCTCAGTCAGCCGTGCAAATTGTTCCTCGTATTTGGTCGGGTCGTCACGCTCCTCCTGCGGGATCAGCGGCTGGACCAGCACGAATGGAACCGTGCCTTCATCGTTGACGTATCGCGCGGCAGGGAAAAGCATTGCTGCCGCTACGCCAACCGCGACGACGAACGAGAGCATGCGTACGCGACCCATGCTCCAAAACGCTATCGGCAGCCCTGCTATCAAAATGACGACGCCGGAGAGCGCGTAGGTGCCCAGCCACGGTAGCAGCAAGGCGATGCCCGGGCTGTCAAAGTCGCCCAACAACATCAACCCCAACGGGGGCCAGGGATATCCGGTGAACAACCAGCTGCGCAGCCACTCAGCCACAATCCACGTACCCGCGAACACACAAGTGAAGACCGTCATCGTGCCCCTACGCGCGATGACGTGCACGGCCAGCGCCGCAAGTGCGGGATAAATGGCAAGGTAAATGCATAGCAGCGGAACTGCGAGCCACCCAAGGAACGCCGGCATTTCAGATTGAAATGTGAACGCCGTAGCGATCCAGTTGTTGGCCAGGGTTAGATGCCCAAAGCCAAAGCACCAGCCCAATAATGCCGCTGCTTTCCCTGATTCAGCGGCCCGAAGCAGAGCGATAAAGGCAGCAACACCAATCAGACCAACCGGCCATAGCCCCAGCGGGGGATATGCGGTGGCAGACAATGCGCCGAGAACAAGTGCGAACACGCGAGGCCATTGAAGCAGCACCTGCCACATCCGGAGGACTTTTTCGGTCATGATCCGAATGCTGCCCCTTTCGCCTCAACCAAAGCCTGAACGGTTTTAGCCTACGGCTTCTTCGCTATCTTCGCTTGGCTGTTTACGGCGGCGGCGTGGCTTGGGCGCGGCTTCGCTATCGTCATCTAAGGCTGCAATCGCTGGCGGAAGAACCGCTGCGTCAATCTCGCCATCTGCGTTACCACTGGTGTCTTCGCGCGGTTTGCGGCGCGGCCGGCGCGGCTTTTTTTCGTCTTCGTCACCTGACTGATCGATGGGTTCGCCTTCGTAGCCCCGGCTGCCTTCGCTGGTGCTGTCGTCGCGACTATCGCGATTGCCACGCGAGCGGCGGTTGTTACGGCGATGATCGTCACCATCATCATCGTCATTGTCATCGTCGGACTGGCCGCGCTCATCCTGACGTTTCGCCTTGGCCTCGTCCTGACGCGCCTTGTTATCGGCAATCACGCGGAAATAGTGGTCAGCGAACTGAAGATACTGCTCCATCAATACGCGGTCGCCATTATGCTGCGCGTCCTGTGCCAGTTTCTTGTACTTGTCGAGGAGCTGCGGCGCATTGCCACGTGCCCGGCTGTCGATGCGATTGGCGCTATTGCTGCCGCCCTGGTTACGGTTATTGCCGCGGCCGCGACGTCGATTATTGCGGTTGTTGTTCAAGGAATTACATCCTGCTTGGAGGCCCCTACGCGTCTAAAAATGTAACGCAGGGTCATCTCACCCCTTTATGTGCGCTCTGTCCATGGGACGGAGCAGTCCTATCCACATGATCCAGCAAGCGTTTTCGCTCTGCCTATCTCTTTGAAAATGTGGAGCTTAGCTCCTCGGTGAGCACTCAGGCTATCCGGGGACTGATTCGTGGGTAGACTCGCAGATCGAGTTTGCCAAGCCTTTATCGCAGAATCAGCGCGCGCGGGCGCCCCGCCAAGTCACAGCGCAATTCGGCCGAGAACCCATTTTTCTCTGCAATATTAGTTACCTGCGCCGCCTGAGAGGCTCCGATTTCGAGCACAGCCGCCCCTCCTTCTGTCAACATTTGACGCAGCTGCGGGATAATCGCCCGGTAGTCGTCAAGCCCTTCTTCGCCTGAAAAGAGCGCGCTGGCAGGTTCATAATCGCGCACGTCCGGATCGAGCTGAGCCGTGGTTTCAACATAGGGCGGGTTGGCGATGATGAGATCGAACCGGCCTAGTTCGTCGGACCAGCCGGGCTCATGCCAGTTTGCATGAAGAACATGCGCCCGCTCTTGCAGCCCGAGCCTGCCCGCATTGGCAGCAGCAACGGCAATTGCCCCTAGCGATGCATCAATCCCGACACCCGCCAGCGAAGGCCGCTCTGCCAGCAATGTGATCAACAGTGCACCAGATCCCGTTCCCATATCGAGTGCGCGCCCGCTGTCCGGTGCAACCGCGAGCGCGGCTTCGACAACACATTCGCTATCGCCGCGCGGGATCAGGACATCGGGAGTAACAATGAATCGGCGGCCATAAAACTCGGCATCTCCCAGGATGTAAGCAATCGGCTCCCGATGGACACGGCGATCAACAAGCGATGCGAAACCAGCAGGCGCATCATCTGACATATGTCTCAGGAGCATGTCCGAACGACTTACGCCTAAGGCATGTGCCATCAAAAGCTCTGCATCTAGCCGCGCGGTATCACTGGTTTCTGTCAGCCGTGCCGTTGCTTCGCGCAGCGCGACTGCAACGGTCACTCGTTCATCGCGGCGAGACGTTTAGCCTCGTCCTCTGCAATCAGCGCATCGATCAATTCCCTGAGGCCAGTGCCCGCCAGCACTTCATCCAGCTTGTGCAGAGTCAGCCCGATCCGATGATCGGTCACGCGGCCTTGCGGGAAATTGTAAGTGCGGATGCGTTCTGAACGGTCGCCACTGCCGACCATCGCCTTGCGCGCTGCCGCCTCTTCGCCCTGCGTCTGCTCGCGCAGATGATCATAAACCCGCGTGCGCAGCACCTGCATCGCCTTGGCCTTGTTCTTGTGCTGGCTCCGCTCGTCCTGCTGCTGCACAACAATTCCGGTTGGCAAGTGTGTGATCCGTACCGCAGAGTCAGTCGTATTGACGTGCTGACCGCCCGCACCCGACGCGCGATAGATATCGATTTTCAGGTCCTTGTCTTCGATCTGGACATCGACTTCATCGGGTTCGGGCAGCACAGCAACGGTTGCCGCCGAAGTGTGAATACGCCCGCCGCTTTCGGTTACGGGAACGCGCTGAACGCGATGGACGCCGCTTTCGAACTTCATCTTCGCGAACACGCCTGTGCCGGTGACATTGGCAACGATTTCCTTGAAGCCGCCGACTTCGGATGCGTTCATGCTGACCGGTTCGACCTTCCAGCCCTGCTCCGCTGCAAAGCGTTCGTACATGCGGTAGAGGTCGCCCGCGAACAGCGCGGCTTCATCGCCGCCAGTCCCCGCGCGTATTTCCAGCATGGCAGGCTTGCTGTCGGCGCTATCCTTGGGAAGCATGGCGATTGCGAGCTTGCGCTCGGCCTCGGGCAGCTTCTCACGGATCTCGCTGAGCTCTTCCTCGGCCATAGCCTTCATTTCGGGATCGCCGAGCAGTTCTTCGAGGCCCGCAATCTCTTCGCGCATGGATTTTACTTGGGCGGCGGTCTTGGCGACGGGTTCCAGCTCGGCATAGTCGCGGCTGGCCTGCACAAAGGCCTCGCCCTCAAGCGTGCCCGAAGCCATGCGCGCTTCAAGCTCGGCAAAGCGATGCGTAATCTGGTCAAGGCGTTCGGCGGGTATTTGCATGTGGGACTTCTCTTATCGTCATTCCCGTGGTTGTGAAACACAGCCGAAGGCTGAACACGGGAATCCAGTTTGACACGAACGGTGACTCCGTTCTGGATCCCCGCCTTCGCGGGGATGACGAATGGCTAGACGTAGGGCCTAAAGCTTTCCAAAATCAGGGGGTTGGGTTCTCCGGCACTTGTGAAGCTGTGACCCATGTCCTTTTGCAGTGACACGATTGCCGCCGCTCCACTCTTTGTGGCCTTGTCATAGCGCTTGCGTGGCGACCCACTGGCGAATATCTCGACCACGAGCCCATCCTCACGAGCCTGACGAGCCGCACTGATCGCTTCGGCGATCCGGTCATTGTCTTCAACGACAAGCGCTACATCGGCAATGGGTTCACCCTTTTCCCCCACCAACATCGCCAGCCGCTCGATCCCGGCGGCCCAGCCGACGGCAGGCGTCGACGCGCCGCCGAGACTTTCCATCAGCCCGTCATAGCGCCCGCCGCCGAGGATTGTGCTTTGAGAGCCAAGCTTGCCCGCCGCTTCGCTGCCTTCATCAGGGATGAACTCAAACGCCGTGTGGCGATAATAGTCGAGACCGCGCACGAGGCTTTCCGCGCGTGTCCATTTGACGCCAGCCGCGTCCAAGCCACTGGTCACCGCCTCGAAAAACGTCTTCGCCTCGTCGGACAGGAACGCATCAATCTTGGGCGCATCCGCCACGAACTTGCGGTCGCGCGGGTCCTTTGAATCGAGAATACGCAGCGGATTTTTCTCCAGACGTTCCTGCGAATCCTCCGAGAGCTCATCCTTCACCGCACGGAAATGCTCGACCAGCGCCGCGCGCCAGGCATCGCGGCTTTCCGCATCGCCCAGCGTGTTGAGGTGCAGGGTCACGCCTTCAATGCCCAGTTCGCGAATGATCTGATCCGCCATCGCGAGCAGCTCGACATCGGCCTGCGGTTCCGCCGCACCGATAATCTCTGCATCGATCTGGTGAAACTGGCGATAGCGCCCCTTCTGCGGGCGCTCGTAACGGAACAGCGGGCCGTGGGTTGCGACTTTCAGCGGCGCGTGCTGCTGCCAGCCATTGGTAAGGTATGCGCGCGCGATCCCTGCAGTGAATTCAGGCCGCAGCGTGAGCGATTCCCCGCCGCGATCATCGAACGAATACATTTCCTTCGACACGACATCAGTAGTCTCACCAATCGCGCGGCTGAAAACTTCGGTCTTTTCGAAGACTGGCATCTCGACGCGGCGAAAGCGATAGAGTTTGCGCACGCGCTCGAATGTTTCGACCACGAAAGCGAAAGCTTCGGCATCGGCGCCGAAAATATCCTGAGTGCCGCGAATGGCATTTGGCGTGTTCTTGCTCATGAGATGCGCGATTAGGACCAAGGAAGGCCTTTCGCAATGGCGCATGTCCCGCTAAAGGCCGCGTCGAATACAAACTAGCGCAGCTCCGTCGGGGGAGAGGGGCAGCGCTGTAAAGACGAGACCACAATGCGTATTGATATGATCCCCGCCGGCAAGAACCCGCCAGAAGAACTCAACGTCATCATCGAAGTCCCGACCGGCGGCGAACCGGTGAAGTACGAGTTCGACAAGGATTCGGGCGCGCTATTCGTTGACCGTATCCTGCACACGCCGATGCGCTATCCGGCGAACTACGGCTTTATCCCGCATACGCTGTCGCCCGATGGCGATCCGCTGGATGCATTGGTGATCGCCCGCAGCCCGTTCATTCCAGGCTGTGTTGTGCGTTCGCGCCCGATCGGTGTCTTGAACCTCGAGGACGAGCATGGCGGCGATGAAAAGCTGATCTGCGTGCCTGTCGACACGACTTTCCCGTATTATTCGGATGTTGGCGAAACCAAAGACTTGCCCTCAATCATCTTTCAGCAGATCGAGCACTTCTTCACACACTACAAGGATCTGGAGGCAGAAAAGTGGGTGCGCGTTGGCAATTGGGGCGACGCTAACGAAGCCCGACAAGTAGTCGTGGAAGCGATTGAACGCGCGAAATCAGCTCAAGGCTGATTGCGGCAGGTTCTACATTATTGCGGCAATGCCCTTGAAGAGCATGGTCAGCACAAACGGCAAGCCGATCGCGAGCAACCAAAGCCCAATCAGATCGCGCTTGAACGCGCTTTCATAAGCCATATCCGATGCTTGCTCGTCGGTTAGGTTGCGCCAGCGCAGTTCAAACTTTCGACAGGCCGGTATGATTGCGCCAACGAGAACGACGAGAGCGAACAACGCCATCATCTTCATGCCCGTTTCTTTCATCGCACCCATCGTCGCGAAGATCTGCAGGCCGGTATAAACCAACAGTGCATAGGCGACATGATCGCTCATTTTCTTGCGCCAGTCGTGTGCGTATTCGCGTGCACCCGCAGGCGCTGCATTGTTATTCGAGAACGTGTCGCTCATCGAAAGGCTCTCCCCAAAGTTCCTCTCACGGCGCAGAGTATCACAGAGAGTCGCGCCCAAGGCAAGACTGCTAACCATGCAATGATATTTAGGCCCAAAGCTTTGCCATGCATAAATCTTGCCAATTTGGCGACAACGGGGGTTTTCTGCAGATGCTGGGATGCTAAAGCTGTTGGTGATGGACGATATGGAAACTCTAGCCACAGACAGTCACGCCGATGCGGCGGGTGCAATTGAACGAGTCGATATGCCCAACGGCGGACTCGAAGTCATCTCCATCGCGAAAAGCTATGACAAGCGCGCGGTCCTGACCGATATCTCCTTGCATGTCGCCAAGGGTGAAGTGCTGGGGCTGCTCGGACCGAACGGCGCAGGCAAAACGACCTGCTTCTATTCAATCATGGGTCTGGTCCGGCCTGACTCCGGCCGTATCCTGATGGACGGCGAGGATGTCACCAATCTGCCGATGTATCGCCGCGCAATCCTGGGCCTGGGGTATCTACCGCAGGAAACCAGCATTTTTCGCGGCATGACTGTGGAGCAGAACATCAATTGCGTGCTCGAAATGGTCGAGCCCGATGCGGATACCCGTGCCGCAGAGCTGGAGCGGCTGCTCGATGAATTCGGCCTGACGCGACTACGCGAAAGCCCGGCTATGGCGCTTTCGGGCGGCGAGCGGCGGAGGTGCGAGATTGCGCGAGCGCTGGCGGCCAAGCCCTCGATCATGCTGCTGGATGAACCGTTTGCAGGGATCGACCCGCTTTCGATCAACGACATTCGCGATCTTGTGAAAGATCTGAAAGAGCGCGGGATCGGCGTTTTGATCACGGACCACAATGTGCGCGAAACACTCGACATCGTGGACCGCGCCTGCATCATCTATGGCGGCCAGGTGCTGTTCGCGGGCTCTCCGCAAGATCTGGTCGCGGATGAGAATGTGCGTCGCCTGTATCTCGGTGAGGGCTTTACGCTGTAGCTCCGATGGCTTTGGGTCCTCGCCTAGACCTTAGGCAATCACAATCGCTGGTGATGACGCCGCAATTGCAGCAGGCGATCAAGCTCCTGGCCCTCTCCAACCTCGAAATCGAAGCTTTCATCGGAGAAGAGCTGGAAAACAACCCGCTCCTCAAAGCCGGAGAAGTGTCGAGCGAAGATGTTGGCGACTCTGAACCAGATGATATTCCGCGCGAAGAGGTCACATCGGATGTCCTGATTGCACAAGGGCAAGGCGAAGCCGAAGCGCCGACAGATCTTGATACCAGCGCGCTCGATCGCGACTATGATACCGGAGATGCCGAATGGGGCGCGGCCCATGTGAGTGGGGGGCTCGCATCCGATCTGCCCAGCATTGAGGAGCGTAGCTCCGCCGATGTCAGCCTGGAAGAGCATCTACAGCTTCAGATCGGGGCTTACTGCGATGACCCCAAGACCGAGTTCATCGCCCGTCACATCATCGGGTTGCTGGATGATGCCGGCTATTTGTCTTTCGAGTTGAGCGAAATCGCAGGCGATCTGGGCGTCACCATTCAGGAAACTGAACGGGCTCTTGCGCGTGTGCAGCAGCTGGAGCCGAGCGGCGTTGGCGCACGGTCATTAAGCGAATGCCTGGCGATCCAGGCACAAGAAGCAGACCGGTACGACCCCTGTATGCAGCGTTTGATCGACAATCTCGATCTGCTTGCGCGCGGCGAAATCCCGCGCCTCAGGCGGATGTGTGATGTCGACGATGAAGACTTTGCAGACATGCTGTCCGAACTGCGAAACTACGACCCCAAGCCCGGGCTTGCATATGGTTCGAGTGCAACAGAAGCTATCATTCCTGACGTTCTGGTCAGCTCCAAAGAAGGGGAAGGCTGGGACATCAGGCTTAATGAAGAGACTTTGCCGCGCTTGATCGTCAACCGTGCATATATGCTTGAGCTGCAGGGCGGCGGGACCAACAAGGAAGCCAACCGCTGGCTCAACGAAAAGCTGGCGGATGCGAACTGGTTGATCAAGGCGCTGGACCAGCGCCAGAAAACAATCCTCAAGACTGCCGCAGAAATCGTGAAACGTCAGGAAGGTTTCTTTTTGCGGGGTGTGTCAGAGCTTAAGCCGCTTACGCTGAAGATGGTCGCCGACGAGATCGACATGCACGAAAGCACGGTTAGCCGTGTGACCAGCAACAAGTTCCTGAGCTGTGAACGCGGAACGTTTGAGCTGAAGTATTTCTTCACCAGTGGTGTGGGCTCCAGCGACGGCGAAGGCGCATCCTCCGAAGCGGTCAAGGCGCGTATCAAGGCATTGACCGATGCAGAAGATCCCAAAAAGATCTTGAGCGATGACACTCTGGTAACAATGCTTAAGGCCGAGGGCTTCGACCTCGCGCGCCGAACAGTTGCCAAATATCGCGAAGCCATGGGGATTGGCTCGTCCGTCCAGCGCAGAAGGCAGAAGAAGCTGGAAAACTTGTGATTTTCACATTCACCACCCTCTGTGACTCAAAAGACTCACTACTCGCGCGAAGTCGTTCGCTGAAGGGCTTTACGGTAAATCAACCTTTTTCGTTGAGACCTCGTGTGGTTAATTCACGGCAACCACTCTTTAGGAAGGGTTACCACAAGTCTGGGGCAAAGGGGGAAACCACCCATGCGCGTGCTATTGATTGAGGACGAACCGACAACAGCAAAGGCTATCGAGCTGATGCTGACGACTGAAGGTTTTAATGTTTACTCGACTGATCTGGGCGAAGAAGGCTTGGATCTGGGCAAGCTGTATGATTACGATATCATTCTGCTCGACCTGAACCTGCCGGATATGCACGGCTATGACGTGCTGAAGAAGCTGCGCGTTGCCAAGGTGCAGACACCGGTTCTGATCCTTTCGGGTATCGCGGAAATGGACAGCAAGATCCGCAGCTTCGGCTTCGGCGCTGACGATTACGTGACCAAGCCGTTCCATCGCGAAGAGCTGGTCGCTCGCATCCACGCTGTTGTGCGTCGTTCGAAGGGCCACAGCCAATCGATCATCCGCACTGGCAAGCTGGCAGTGAACCTCGATGCCAAGACTGTTGAAGTCGACGGCGCTCGCGTTCACCTGACAGGCAAGGAATATGCGATGCTTGAGCTGCTTTCGCTGCGCAAGGGCACTACGCTGACCAAGGAAATGTTCCTCAACCACCTGTACGGCGGAATGGACGAGCCGGAATTGAAGATCATCGACGTCTTCATCTGCAAGCTGCGCAAGAAGCTCAGCCTGGCATGCGGCGGCGAGAACTATATCGAAACTGTATGGGGCCGCGGCTATGTGCTGCGTGACCCGGAAGAAGCTGCTGAAGCAGCCTAAGTTTCCAACAAGACGGAACTTGAGCGGCTCGCTGTCCCTGAGGGAGAGCGGGCCGTTTGCTATTCGGGTGTTAATTAGTGAGCACGCGCTGAAAATCGGCGCCGCTCGGCTCCTGAAATATCTTCAGATCAAACTCTGGCAGGATCGCCAAGAGGTGATCGAAGATATCCGCCTGAATTCTTTCATACTCGCCCCAATTTGTAGTCGAGGTGAAGCAATAGATCTCGATCGGCAGCCCTTCCGGCCCCGGCGGTAATTGCCGAACAAGCAGAGTGAAGCCTTCATCATTGATCTCGGGATGGCTTTTCAAATAGCCGATAATGTAGGCGCGCAGAGTCCCGATATTGGTGATCCGACGCGCATTTACCGCGTCCTCGCCCGCCAATTCGCTTTCGTTCCAATCGGCGATCTCTTGCTTCTTCTTTTCCAGATAGTCGCGCAACACGCGGAAACGCTTAAGCGCGGCCACTTCGTCATCGTCCATGAAACGCACCGAATTCTGGTCGATGATAAGCGCGCGCTTGATCCTGCGGCCCCCGGTATCGCTCATGCCGCGCCAGTTTCTATAGGCATCAGAGACCAGCCTGTGCGTCGGTATCGTTGTGATGGTCTTGTCAAAGTTCTGCACTTTGACGGTGTGCAAGGAAATGTCGACCACATCGCCATCAGCCTGCATGCTGGGCATTTCGATCCAGTCACCAACCCGCAACATATCGTTGGTGGTCAATTGAACTGACGCGACAAGCGAAAGGATCGTGTCCTTGAACACTAACAACAGAACGGCAGTGACCGCCCCCAGGCCGGACAACAAAAGCAAAGGCGACTGATCGATCAGGACGGAGATCATGATGATTGCTGCGCCGCACAGGACAAGGATCTTTATGACCTGGATAAAGCCTTTGATCGGGCGATTCTTGGACCTTGGAAGCCGCTCGTAGAGCTCGTTTGCGTAAGCCAGAGCAAGCACGATCGCCATCGCAACAGACACCACAATCAGCGCCTGCGCGACATTTCTGACCCCATCGTAGACCTCGGTCAACAAGTTCGGAACGTAGGCGATGCCGCGTGATATGATCAGCAATGGCGCCACAGTTGCGAGCCAGGCCGCCGCCTTGTCGATCGTTTTGCTTTTTCCGTCGAGATAGGGCTCGGCGATCCTGAGGATCACGTCTTTAAGGACATAATTGACGGTCAATGAAAGCAGCGCGAGCGCTACAAGTCCAACCGCTGACTGCGCCCATGGGGCGAGCCCCGACAGATATGTAGTGATTTGTTCGAACACGCGCCGGATATAGGGACTTGCGAAGGCGCCTCAACCCCTAGCCCAGCGTCCGGATCGCAAAGCCTGACTGGACAATTGGCTCGCGCTTCGCCAATCGGCTGCGCCATGTCTGCATTCAAAGAAGGTGATCCGACGACGCTGAACCGGCTCTATGGCAGGAGTCAGGGCAAGCCGCTGCGCGCGCGCCAGCAAGGCTTGGTCGACAACCTGCTGCCGCAGATCGCAGTGCCAGCTGAAGGCCCGGTGACGAGCGAGATCCTGTTCGGACATGATCGGCCGCTACATTTCGAAATCGGATTTGGCGGCGGTGAACATCTGGCCTATCGCGCGGATCTGTTGCCTGATCACGGGTTCATCGGTGCAGAACCGTTTGTAAACGGTGTCGCGCAAGCATTGACCCATGTCGAAGAGCAAACGCTTGCCAACGTGCGCTTGCATTGGGGCGATGCGCTGGACGTGCTGCAACGCATTCCGGACGGTGCGCTGACGATGATCTATCTGTTGCATCCAGACCCCTGGCCCAAGAACAAGCATGCCAAGCGCCGGATGATGAACGATGGCCCGGTGAAACTGTTTGCGGACAAACTGAAACCCGGCGGTGAATTCCGCTTCGGGACAGACCACGATGTCTATCTGCGTCACGCGCTGATGGTGATGCAGCGCCACACCGACAAATTCGAATGGCAGGTCAAAGGGCGTGACAGCTGGGAAAAGCGCCCGTCAGGTTGGTGCGAGACCCGCTACGAACACAAGGCCCGTACAGTCTACGGGCACGAGGTGTGGTATTTCCGCTATCGGCGGCTGCCCTAGTTTGCGAACTTTCGTCGCAAAATCGCGCCCAAAACCAAACGGGTAACAGGCTGTAAATTATTCGGAATTAACCCGAGAACCGGAATGGCTGCGAGATTGTTGTCCCGGCAGCCGGCAAATTCTTTGGAGTGCCCGTTATGCCCAAGGTTGTCCGCTCGATCGGCAGCATATTTCTTCTGGTCGGTCTGCTTTTCGCCGGTGTCGGAGCGTGGAATTTTTGGCATTCATCCCAACTGTCAGCGAACGGCGAGCAAGCTCAAGGGCGGGTCGTGGAAATTGAGCGAAGGAGGAACAACGACGGGAAGTAGATGTACCGTCCCGTCGTCGAGTTTCGCGACAATAGCGGGGTTCGATACGAATTTGTCAGCAAGCACGGCAGCAATCCTGCCGCATTCTCTCGCGGCGAACGGGTCAAGGTTATTTATGACCCATGGGATCCATCTGATGCCATGATCGACAGCTTTTCCACCCGATTTCTGTTTCCATTGGTGATCGCGAGCTTTGGATCACTTTTTGCCGCGATTGGTGGCTGGCTAATCTATCTCCGCATCACGCATGCGCGGATCATTCCAGCCTGAAGCAGTCAGGGGTGCCGCTGCAAGCAAGCTTCCAACAATGCGAGCGCGATTACAGTACAAAAATGAACGGACGCAGCCCGTATCATGTCTTCGCACAAGCAACGCATCCTGCCACAGGTAAAATCACAAGCCTCAAGAGCCCGCCGATCTGGATCAACCTCACCTCAACTCTCGAGAATAAAGAAGTCCCAGTGCTGATCGATCCTGCGAACCCCAAACACTATCACGTCGATTTAAGCCAGTGGGTCAGCGAAGACGAATTCGCATAAGCCCGGGTCGGCAGCAATCTTTACGCGACTGGATGCTTTCGCACGATCCTGTCGCGGGGTCTTGTGAAGTTGCCGGCTATTTGGCTCAATCCACCACGCCAGCCGCAGCCAGCACCGCCAGCGTCAGCACATCCGGGGCGATTGCAGTCATCGGCGCGATCTGGACCGGTTTCTGCATGCCCACCAGCATCGGCCCGATCGTAGAGGCACCCGCCAGTTCACGCAGCAGCTTTGCAGAAAGGTTTGCGGATTGAAGGCCCGGCATCACCAACACATTGGCGGGCGCCGACAAACGGCTGAACGGATAAAGCTCCATGACCTTGGGATTGAGCGCGGCGTCTGGCGCCATCTCGCCTTCATATTCGAAGTTCGGCTTCTCTTCATCGAGAATTGAAACCGCGCCGCGAATGCTGTCGAGCCATTTGCCAGACGGATTGCCGAAGGTTGAATAGCTTAGGAATGCAACGCGTGGCTCATGACCAAGGCGGCGCGCAACTGTTGCAGTCTGACGCGCAATATGCGCCAGCTCATCTGCGCTCGGCCGCTCGTTGATGGTCGTATCAGCCAAGAATACGGTGTAGTTCTTGCCGATCATCAGGTGGATGCCAAATGGGATCTGATAAGGCTTGGGATCAAGCACCAAGTTCACTTCCCGTGCCGTCTGAGCAAAGGTCCGCGTAAGACCCGAAATCATGGCATCGCCATGGCCCAGCGCCACGAGCAGTGCCGCGAATACATTGCGCTCCTGGTTGACCATACGGCCGACATCCCGCTCGGTATAGCCGCGCCGCTTCAAGCGTTCGTAAAGGAAATCATTCATCGCCGGAACGTGCTCTGACGTTTTCGAGTTCTGGATTTCGAAGCTGTCGATGTCGTCCACCGCCAGTTCGGCCAGCTTTTCTTTGACCTTTTCCGTGCGGCCAACCAGCACTGGCGTGCCATAACCGAAATCGCGGAACTGGATCGCGGCGCGCAGCACCACATCCTCTTCCGCTTCAGCGAAGACCACACGTTTCGGATTGGCTTTCGCCGTTTCATAGACCTGCGTCAGAACCGAAGTCGTGGGGTTGAGGCGCGCTTTGAGTGAATGACGGTAAGCGTCAAGATCCTCAATCGGCGCGAGTGCGACGCCCGAATCCATCGCCGCCTTGGCGACGGCCGAAGATACAACTTCCATCAAACGCGGATCGAATGGCGCGGGTATAATGTAGTCCTCGCCAAAAGCATGCGTTTCGCCATAGGCAGCTGCGACTTCCTCCGGCACAGTTTCACGCGCCAGCTGAGCAATGGCACGCGCCGCGGCAATCTTCATCTCTTCATTGATCGTGGTCGCTTGCACATCGAGCGCGCCGCGGAAGATGAACGGGAATCCCAGCACATTGTTGACCTGGTTCGGGAAATCCGATCGGCCAGTGGCAATGATCGCATCCGGACGGACAGCCTTCGCCTCATCCGGCATGATCTCCGGCGTCGGGTTGGCCATGGCAAAGATGATTGGCCTGTCCGCCATCTTCTTCACCCATTCCGGCTTCAAAGCACCGGCCGCGGAAAGTCCAAGGAAGATGTCCGCTCCGTCCAAAGCTTCTTCCAGGCTGCGCGCTTCGGTTTCCACCGCATGCGCACTTTTCCATTGGTCGACATTGTCGCGCCCGGGATAAATCGGCCCGACACGGTCACACACAATGACATTCTCGTGACGGATCCCCAGAGATTTTGCGAGCGATGTGCACGCCAGTGCCGAGGCTCCCGCCCCGTTCACAACCATCTTCACATCTTTCAGTTCGCGACCGGTCAGGTGGCACGCATTGATAAGGCCGGCGGCTGAGATGATCGCCGTTCCGTGCTGGTCATCATGCATGACGGGAATATTCATCCGCTCCCGCAAGGCTTGCTCGATAATGAAGCATTCGGGCGCGGCAATATCTTCCAGGTTGATGCCGCCAAAGCTTGGCTCCATCAGAGCCACCGCTTCGATGAATTTCTCCGGATCTTCGGTGTCGAGTTCGATGTCGATAGAATCGACGTCGGCAAAGCGTTTGAACAACACCGCCTTGCCTTCCATCACCGGCTTGGAGGCGAGCGCACCCAGATTGCCGAGGCCAAGAATTGCCGTGCCGTTTGAAATTACCGCCACGAGGTTCGAACGCGCGGTGTATTTGGCCGCCAGCCGGGGGTCTGCAGCAATCGCTTCCACTGGTGCTGCCACGCCGGGTGAATAGGCCAGGCTGAGATCGCGCTGCGTCGCCATCGGCTTGGACGCGATGATTTCGATTTTCCCCGGGCGAATTGTCTCGTGATAGAACAGCGCTTCGCGGGTCGTAAAACTCAGTTTTTCTTTATCGGCCAAGGCCAACCTCCGTATCTGCCGCGTCCTGTAAACCAGCCAGATCAAGAGCGATAGGGGAAAGCTGCGTATCACCCGTATCGAATCGGATGGCTCCGCGTTAGGCCATGGCAATGGCCGCAACCAGAACCACTTCTGCCAGATCGGGCAAGGTTACTCCCATGATGGAGCAATATCTTGCGCTCAAACGCGAAGCAGGTGGGTCTCTGCTGTTCTACCGCATGGGGGATTTCTTCGAGCTGTTCTTCGAAGATGCAAAGGTTGCCGCAGAAGTGCTTGATATCGCGCTCACCAGCCGGGGTGAACATGGCGGCGATCCTATCCCGATGTGCGGCGTGCCTGTGCATTCTGCAGAAGGATATCTTGCGCGGTTGATCAAGGCCGGGTGCCGCGTCGCGATAGCAGAGCAAGTAGAAACGCCTGAAGAATCGAAGGCACGCGCCAAGGCCGAAGGCAGGCCTGTCAGCAAAGCTTTGGTGAAGCGCGACATCGTACGGTTTGTGACGGCAGGGACGCTGACCGAAGAGGCTTTGCTTGAGCCGCGGCGGGCTAACCTGCTGGTCGCTTTGGCAGATGTACGCGGCACAATTGGCATTGCAAGCTGCGACATTTCGACCGGGCAAATGGTGCTGGAAGAGTGCCCGCTCGAAGCCCTGGATGCAGCGCTGGGCAGGCTAACCTTCAGCGAATGTGTTGTGCCTGAGGGCACCGAATTCGGTCCGGATGATGCCATCCCGCGCGCAAAATCCGAATTCGAAAGTGAGAACGGCAAAGCAAGCCTCCAGCGGGTATACGCGGTTGCGACGCTTGATGGCTTCGGTGATTTTTCTCGCGCCATGCTGGCAGCTGCAGGCGGACTGATCGAATATCTCGAACATGTCGGGCGCGGCACGCTGCCCCTGCTATTGCCCCCGCAAAGGCGCGATGCGGGCCAGACCATGGCCATGGACGAAGCCACGCGTTCGAGCCTCGAGATACTCTCCAGCCAATCCGGGCAGCGCGAGGGAAGCTTGATTAGCGCGATAGATCGCTGTGTGACTGGAGCCGGAGCGCGATTACTGGCTGAAGATCTGGCAGCGCCATTGCTTGATCGCGGTGCCATCGAAGCGCGTCTGGCACTGGTGCAGTGGCTCCATGTCGATCCGCTCAATCGAGCAGAACTTTGCGAGATGATGCGTAATCTGCCAGACTTGGGGCGTGCGCTGGGCCGGATAGTCGCAGGTCGCGGCAGCCCGCGTGATCTGGGACAGATCCGTAACGGGCTAAACGATGCACGGCGCATTGAACTGTTTCTTGGAAGCCAGCCAGATGTTCCAGAGCTGCTGGCAAACCTGCTGCCGCAATTGCGCGGCCACGGCGCGCTGGTGGATTTGCTGTCCCGCGCGCTCGTGCATTCTCCGCCAACCGAACGCAGCAATGGCGGCTTCATCGCAGAAGGCTATGACGCATCCCTCGATGAATTGCGTGCGGTATCAGGCAATGCACGCAAGGCCATCGCGGCGATGGAAGCGCGCTATCGTGATGACACTGGCATTTCATCGCTCAAGATCAAGCACAACGGTGTGCTAGGCTATTTCATCGAAGTGCCAGCCAAGCACGGCGACGCTTTGATGGCGCCAGACAGCGGCTTTGCACATCGCCAGACCATGGCCGGTGCCGTCCGCTTCAATTCAGTCGACCTGCACGAAGAGGCGAGCCGTATTGCCGAGGCTGGTGGCCATGCTTTGGCCGCTGAAGAGGCACATTTCGAAGAATTGGTCGGCGAAGTGAACGCGGCGCGAGAAGCGATCGCTCAAACCGCCGCAGCCCTTGCGCGGATCGATGTGAGCGCAAGCCAGGCTGAACGCGCAGCCGAAGGCGGTTGGTGCAAGCCCGACATCGAAGAGGATCCGGTGCTTGATATCGAAGGCGGGCGACACCCGGTAGTGGAGGCCGCGCTCTCCAAGGCGGGCGATCGCTTTGTTGCCAATGATTGCGCGCTGGCGCCGAGTGACCGGTTGTGGTTGATCGGCGGTCCCAACATGGGCGGTAAATCGACGTTCCTGCGGCAGAACGCACTGATCGTGCTACTCGCGCAGGCGGGTGGATTTGTGCCAGCCAACGCGGCAAGAATTGGCTTGGTGGATCGATTGTTCAGCCGTGTCGGTGCGTCGGATAATCTTGCGCGCGGTCGCTCAACCTTCATGGTCGAAATGGTCGAGACCGCGGCCATATTGAGCCAAGCATCGGATCGCAGCTTCGTTATTCTGGACGAGGTCGGGCGCGGAACCTCTACCTATGATGGCCTCGCACTGGCGTGGGCGGTGGTTGAAGCGGTCCACACAAATATCAAATGCCGCTGCCTTTTCGCGACACACTATCATGAGCTGGCAAGGCTGGCGGAACGATGTGAAGCACTCTCGCTGCATCATGTCCGCGCGCGCGAATACAAGGGCGATCTTGTTCTGCTGCATGAGTTGTCCGAAGGTCCGGCCGACCGCAGCTACGGCCTGGCTGTCGCGCGGCTTGCCGGGGTGCCTGACCAAGTCGTCAGCCGCGCAAAGCAAGTGCTCAAGCAGTTGGAGAAAAACCGGACGGAAACGGGCGGTTTGGCAGCTGGATTGGGCGAGTTGCCTCTTTTCGCCGCGCTGGAAGAGAGTGAGCCGGAACATCAGGAAACGCTCGTAGACCGGTTGGCAGAGATCGACATCGACTCGCTTTCCCCTCGCGAAGCTCTTGATATTCTGTATGAATTATCATCCGAAGCCAGGGCTACGAAAAGTTAACGCCCAATCGGCTATGTCTTCGTATTATGTCGAAGAGCATTTTTCAAAGTCCGAAAAAGGCGTTGATGATGGTCGGCGCGACCATGTTTGGTGCCGTGATCCTGGTCGGTTCTGAAGACCGGGAGGGCGCATTGGTGCATGCGGCGGCGAGCGTCGAGAACAACGCGGCCAAGGCACCGGCGCGACAGGAGTTCAATGCGAACCCTCAGCCCATGCGGCAAGTGCAACGGTCCAGCGAAGTCATTGAAATTGATGGCTGGGCAGAGGATACCGACTTGATCGACGACACATCCGGGTTTGATCCGACCCCGGGCGAATTTGATCCGGCTGATGGCGACGAATATTATCTGGAAGATGAATTTTAGCTAGCGCGTCGGAACAGGTGCCTCGCCTGTGTAGTCATAAAATCCGCGGCCCGTCTTGCGGCCCAGCCAGCCCGCCTCGACATATTTCACCAGCAAGGGAGCCGGGCGATATTTGCTGTCACCGGTCGTTTCGTAAAGCACCTTGATAATCTCGAAGCAGGTATCCAGCCCGACAAAATCCGCGAGCTCCAGCGGCCCCATAGGGTGATTGAGGCCCAAGCGACACCCTTTGTCGATATCGGCAATGCTTGCAGTTGACTGGCCCAGAACAAACACTGCTTCGTTAATCATAGGCAGCAGGATGCGGTTCACAACGAAGCCTGGTTCATCCTGACTGAGGACGACTTGCTTGCCCAGCCCTTCTGCAAAGGCAGAGATTGTCGCAGTGGTTTCCGCTGCCGTTGCCAGGCCCGGAATGACTTCGATCAGGCCCATCACCGGCACCGGATTGAAGAAGTGCAACCCGATAAAACGAGCTGGGTCGGGCGAGAAGTTCGCCATACGGGTAATCGGAATCGAACTGGTGTTGCTGGCCATGATCGCTTGCGGATCAAGAATGACACCGGCAGATTCGAAGATAGCTTTCTTGATTTCTTCGCGCTCAGTCGCGGCTTCAATGATCAAACCGGCATCAGCCATTGGTGCATAATCGGCAATAGGCGTGATCCGGGCGAGAGTGGCTTCTGCCTGGTCGATCTCGACCTTGCCGCGCCCAACCAGCTTGCCCAGCGCCTTTTCGATTGTCGCTTTGCCCGCTTCTGCCCGGGCGAGATCAACATCAGCCAGCATGACTTGCATCCCGTGCTGAGCCACGGTCTGGGCAATCCCGGAGCCCATTTGGCCTGCGCCGATTACGCCAACTGTCCGCATGATGATCAATCCCTTCGCAACTGCAGCATTTGCTATGCGAGGGCTGTTAGCGGCGGTTTTCCGGCTTGGCTAGCGCCGAGATGTCAGTGGCCAAATTCTAACGGTTTGCGCCTGGCACCCATTTCACGTCATCCGCGCCATTGTCATTCAACACGCGCGCCAACACGAAAAGATAGTCTGACAGCCGGTTGATGTAGGCGACGGCCGCCGGGTTTATCGGTTCCTCTGCCGCCAAGGCGGTCACAGCACGCTCTCCGGCGCGGACTGAAGCCCGTGCCACATGCGTGCGCGCCGCCGCTTCGCTTCCGCCCGGCAAGACAAAGCTCGACAGCGGTTCCAGAGATTCATTCAATCCGTCAATTGCCTGCTCGATCCAATCGACCTGTTCCTGCGTTACGCGCAGGACCATTTCCGATGGCGCAAAATCCGCATCAGGAGCCGGCGTGGCAAGGTCGGCACCCAGATCGAACATGTCATTCTGGATCCGGAACAAAGCATCAGCATGCGCGCCAGATTCTAGAGAGGCAGCAGCCAAACCGATCGCGCTATTCGCCTCGTCCACTTTGCCGATCGCTTCGATCCGCGAAGAAGCTTTGGCAACGCGTGACCCGTCGACCAGGCCGGTCGTGCCATCATCGCCAGTTCGTGTGTATATCTTGTTGAGCTTGACCATGCGGATCGCTGAACTTTGCCGCTATTGCGAAACGGCCAGCAGAATGGCGACCACTGCCACAGCAAGCGCTTGATATTTTATACGCGCGAACATCGCCTTGTTCTGCATCAACTGCATTTCCTTGACGGTTTCGCCTTCGCCCGATTCCAGATCGATCTTGGTCGTCTTGAGAAACGCGACAACGCCGCGAACCAGCGAGAACACCACCAAAGCCATCAATATGACGAGCGCAATAATCAGAATAACGTTCATATCACCTACCTACTACTCAGACAGCGAAATGCCAGCAGGAAGGTTCCCGCAACGTAGATTATCTGCGAGTTGACGCCCATCTGCTCCGGCGCCGCGCAAGTCCGCGAGCGAGCGGCTGTCGCGGCGTTTCGCAAGTTTCTCTCCAGTGTCATCAAGCAACAGCTTGTGGTGATGCCAAACGGGAACGGGCAACTGTAGCAGTTCTTGCAGTACGCGGTGGATATGCGTGGAAGTGAACAGATCCACGCCGCGCGTGACCAGCGTCACACCATCTGCCGCATCGTCCAGCGTCGCGGCCAGATGATAGCTTGCCGGGTCTTCCTTGCGCACCAGCACCACATCGCCAAATGGGCGCGGGTCAGCCACTGCGATACCAGCGATCTCGTCTTCCCAGACAATCTCTCCAACTCTTGCCATCGCCTCTTCAACATCGAGCCGCAACGCCGCTTGCCTACCTTCGTCTACGCGCTTGCCCTTGCAAGTTCCGGGATACACCAAGCCCTCTGGCCCAATGCGCGGCTGCAAAGCGGCAATCTCTGACCGGGTGCAGGTACAGGGATAAAGCAGGCCTGCATCCTGCAATTGCTTTGCAGCTGCTTGATAGCTGTCCAGCCGCGTCGATTGCGCCGGGACTTCTTCCCACTCCAGCCCCAACCATTCCAGATCACGGCGAAATTCGTCGGCCAGTTCGGGCTTGCTTCGCACGCCGTCGATATCCTCGATGCGCAGAAGAAACCGGCCGCCTCTTTCCTTCGCCAGATCATGCGCAATAATCGCGGACCACGCATGGCCCAGATGCAGCATGCCATTAGGGCTCGGGGCGAATCTGGTGACGACCATTGTTGACTCAAATTCCCTGCCTGCCCGCGTGTGCGTCAAATCATGCTTGTGGAAAGCGCATTTGTCACGGGGTTGACGCTTTTGTCAGCAAATGATTCTTTGCAATCAATCAGGGAGGCACGCAAACCGTGTTCAAAACCGAACTGATCGAAACTGCGGCTCACTTCCGACGGGCGGAGGAGGATCCCACACGCAATCTGTCGGCATGCCCGGCGCTTGTGCTGAATGCGGACTACACCCCGCTATCCTATTACCCGCTTAGTCTTTGGCCCTGGCAAACCGCGATCAAAGCGGTTTTCCTTGACCGGGTAGACATTGTCGCCAGCTATGAACGCGAAGTGCACTCGCCCTCGCTCGACATGAAAATCCCCAGCGTTATCGCGCTGCGACAATATGTCAGGCAGAACGAATTTCCCGCCTTCACACGTTTTAACGTGTTTCTGCGTGACAGCTTTGAATGCCAATATTGTGGCAGCGGCGACAATCTGACCTTTGACCATGTGATCCCGCGCCGCTTGGGCGGGAAGACCACTTGGGAAAACATCAGCAGCGCCTGCGCGCCGTGTAATTTGAAAAAGGGCGGTCGCACCCCGCAACAAGCGCACATGCATCTGCGCGAGCGGCCGATCCGCCCGACCAGCTGGCAATTGCAGCAGCGCGGACGGCTATTCCCGCCCAACCATTTGCATGAGACCTGGCGCGATTACCTCTATTGGGACATCGAACTGGAAGAGTGATTGGTGGCGTCTGCCAATCAGTCAGTTGCGGACATCGCCAAGCACCCCAGCAGTACTAGATGCGAACGGCAATCGCCGCGATCAGCAATGCGAGCGATAGGGTGCAGGCGATGGTGCGCACATGGTTCCAAACGGTCCATTTCGCGAGATAAACAGCCCACATCTCGCTGCCACCAGAGCCATTTGCATCGGTCGATTCCAGCCGATTGTTCAGCGGAACATTCCAGACCACCGTAACAACGAACATGCCCAGGAAGTATAGGCCGCTTCCCGCAAGCGCCCATTGCGCGCCCGGCAAGGATGGCTCAACCAGCATCAGTACCACAAGGGCCGCTGCGGCGAGCGAGCTGCCAAAGAAGATCGGCAAGAATACCGATTTGAGGATGATCCGATTGATCGACTGCATGGCAAGCATCCCCGCCGGGGCCTCGATCGCATCCAACGATCGCATCACAAATGCCGAGAAGGTAAAGTAAACACCCGCCATGATACCCACCGAAATGGCGGTGAACCATAGCAGCCCATCGATGACGATTTCCATGCGATCCTCCCTAGAACTGCGGTCTGTGATTGATATCTATCAATAAGATGCGCGTAGCGCCAATCTCGCACAGTTGGCATGCATCTCTTCCGCCTCGAGATCGAATACTCAAGTCACCGCCGCTCTTTGATTGAACTCGTCGCGTTGCCATTCTCCGGTTTGCAGCACCTCGGCCAGATGACGCGCGGCCTCGGCCATATCCTCGAACCGCAAGTATGCCGGCGCGAAGCCCAGCCGCAAAATATCCGGATCACGGAAATCGCCGATCACGCCGCGCGCGATAAGTGCCTGACAAATGGCGTAGGCATTCTCGTGGCGGAAACTGAGCTGGCTGCCACGCCTACCGCTGTCTGATGGGCTAACCAGCTCAAGCGCGATATCGCGCTCTGACAAGCATTCGAGAAAGAATTCGGACAGCGCCTGAGACTTGGCATAAAGCCGATCAACGCCAATCTCCGCGATCAGATCGACGCCCACTTCCAGCGCGGACATGGAGAGAACTTGCGGCGTGCCGCAAAGCAATCGGTCGACACCGGGCGCAGGAATGTAAGCATCGTCAAATTCAAAGGGCCGCGCGTGCCCCATCCAGCCGGACAAAGGCTGGCTCAGCGTTTCGTGGTGCCGCCCAGCAACGAAAGCATAGGCGGGCGCGCCGGGCCCTCCGCACAGATATTTGTACCCGCAGCCAACCGCGAAATCCGCGCCGACAGCATTAAGATCGACCGGCATCGCGCCGCCTGTGTGCGACAGATCCCAAAGCACCAGCGCGCCAGCCTCGTGCGCGGCATTGGTCAGCGCCGCCATGTCATGCATTGCGCCGCTCTTGTAGTGAACATGAGTCAGCAAAAGCAGCGCGACATCATCGTCCAATGCGTCAGCGATCTGCTCGCGCGCGGCCAGCCGTTGCTCGGCCAATCCCTGCTCCTGCAAACCCTGGATCATGTAGAGGTCAGTCGGGAAATTGCCCGGTTCGGACAGGATAACCTTACGGCCGGGACGCATCTTGAGCGCCGCGCTGATGAGCTTGAACAGGTTCACGGAGACGCTGTCCGCTACGATCACTTCGCGCGCGCGCGCGCCGATCATCGGGGCGATCTTTGCCCCGATCCGCTGCGGCAGATTGATCCAGCCCGCCCCAAGATCAGAGGCGTTCCAGCTTCGGATCAGGCCTTCGCCCCATTCACCCGTTACGACCTGATGAACCCGCTCAACGGCCGCCTTCGGGAGCGCCCCAAGCGAGTTGCCATCAAGGTAGATCACCCCATCTGGCAGCGTGAAGCGATCACGGAAACCGTCCAGCGGGTCGGCACCATCTAACTCACGCGCCCTATCCAGCATCTGCCAGCTCCCTCAATATTGCGCGCACCGGCGACGCATCGCCGCCCGCGATCGGCAATGGCAATGCGATCAGCTCGTACCGCCCGGCCGGCACGCTATCGAGCACCAAACCTTCAAGGATGCGCATATCCGCTGCGAGCACAGCCTTGTGCGCATCCATTGTCTTGGAGTTCTGCGGATCAATCGAAGGGCTGTCGATCCCGACCAATCTGATGCCGCGCGATGCGAGCTCGGTTATTGTCTCTGCCGCGATCGCGGTAAAATCCTCGCGCCAAGCATCATGCGGGAATGCGTCATAGGTCCGAAACAAGATGCGCTGCGCTTCGCCCAAGTCAGGCAAAATCTCAGGCTGGATCGCGGCCCCGCAATCGCGCGCATCGACCACCAGGCACTCACCCAGATACACGTCCAGATCGACCGATGCGATATCCGGTGACGCGGCATCATAGTGCAGCGGCGCGTCTGCGTGCGCGCCGGTATGGGTCGACATGGTAAGAGCGGATACATTGACCGGCGAACCATCCCCGATCTGCCAGGTGTCGACTTGCCCGAACGCGGTATCGCCGGGCCAAACCGGCACATCGGCGTGCAGCTTTTGGGAAATATCCCAGATGCGTTGACGTTTTCTGGGCGACATCAGATCGCGGTCCGCACGCTAAGCAGTTCCGGGAAGAATGCCTGCTTCAGGACGCCTGCCAGATAGGGCACGCCCGGCGTGCCGCCGGTCCCCTTCTTGAAACCGATAATGCGCTCTACAGTCTTGAGATGTCCAAAGCGCCACCGCTGGAAATGATACTCCAGATCGACCAGCTTTTCCGCCAACTCATAGAGATCCCAATGTTTCTGGGGGTCACGGTAAATCTCCGCCCAGGCGGACTCGACGCTGGCATTGTGCTGATAGACCGCGGCCGGATCGCGGTTCTGCGCCGCCGGATCAATCGCAAATCCACGCCTAGCCAAGAGCTTGACCGCTTCGTCGTAAATGCTGCCACGAGCAATCTCGCGCGTCAGTCGCTGTGACCAATCGCCAGTCTTCTCATGCAGTTGGATATGTTTGGCGTCGCGCCCACCCAGCATGAATTCCATCATCCGGTATTGCGGAGATTGAAACCCGCTCGATGTGCCCAAATGCGGGCGAATGGTCGAATAATCATGCGGGGTCATGGTGCTGAGCACGTCCCAGCTCTGGATCAACTGCCCTTGTGCTCTTGCGACACGGCTGAGCATTTTGAACGCAGGGCGCAAGTCGTCGGCCTCGATCTGCGCGCGAGCTTGTGTCAATTCATGCAGACACAATTTGAGCCACAATTCGCTCGCCTGATGGACGATAATGAAGAGCAATTCATCATGCGCACCGGAGGCCGGGTGCTGCGCGCCAAGAATGCGCTCAAGATCGAGATAGCCGGTGTAAGTTACGTCGCTTTTCGCCATGGCGAACGCTTTAACCCGCAACAGTCACAATGGAAACTATCCCTCTATAATCCGCGTCTCGGGATGATGCTTGTCCAGATGCTTCTTGATGATGCGAAGGTTGCGCGTGTTTGACCGGAACAGGACGTCCGCCGCGTCCCCTACCAGAGGAACCGCACCAATGGCCGTATCCACTGCAATATTGCCGGCCATACGCCACAGCTTCCACTTCGGCAGGCCCAGATTGCGCGCTTCCCAGACAATGTAGGCACCCAACGCTGTCGTCACGATATCGCCCAGCACGGGTATGAGGCCTATGATTGAATCCAGACCAATCGGAAAGTTGGTACCCGGGACTTTGAAACTGCGCTCGAGGAGCATCTCCATTGCTTCCACACGCTGGCGGATCGATTGAACGTCAGTTCCGGTTGGCAGCGATATGCCAACGATTTGCGGTTCGTCCGGATTGTTCAAATGCGTCTCCTTCCTCACTTATGTGGGAGGTTGTGAAAGCGGGAACAAGGGGTGCAGCCCCCAACGGTTCTCTTCGAAACCCGTTATGTTGCCGCGAACAAGTGACCATCGCACGGGCGCGCCCAGCGGGATAAAAACTTCCGATTCAATAAGCTGCATATGTGCGGCGGCGAGCAGTTGCGCCTTCACAGCCACATCTCTTTCGACAATTGATTGCTCGACCAGATCATCCACCTCTTCAGAACAGAGGCCCAGTTCAAGGCGGCAATGAAACTGGTTCAAGAACCATCGCGGCGAGTAGAATCTTGCCAGCCGATCGTGCAATTCCAATTCTGCACCTTCGCCCATGCCCGTTCGGACTGCGGTGACACCGATTTGCCCGAGACCGTTGCTCAGCTGTTCGAACAATGTATCGCTGCCCGGCCCTTCTGGTAGGCCGATACGAAGCACAAGCTCTTCCCCTTGTGCCCCTTCCCAAGCGGCAACCCGTCGGCTCGCTATCTCTCGCCTTTGTTGCAGCGAAAGATTGGCCCAACGGTCGCCAAGAGCAGCCACACCCACTGCCAGCTCTTGCGGAATGATCCAACTGGTCGATTGCCACCCGCCGACATTGAACGGCTGCAACAGGCCTCCACGATCAATCGCCAGACTCAGGGCCTGCCTGCGCGCCGGATCTGCCAGGAACCCGCTATCGCTCCGAACGATCAGGCCGAACAGACCAAGCGCGGCATCAAGCCTGATTGTACCGCGCGTCAACGGGCCGGTATCTGCGAGTGGCAAATCTGCGAGTGTACCGTTCAGGACAAGATCAATCTCGCCATCAGAGAATGCATCCACTGCTTCTCTCGCTGACATGGCGGAGACCGCCACTGGTCGCGTACGGGATTGCCATTCCTCGCGTGCCGGAAAGCCGCGCGCTTCGGGTGGGATGGGTTCGAGCACAACCGGCAAGGAGTCAGTCTGGTCAGATCGAACCATAGGTCCGGAGCCGCCGCCTTCTAGAACAATACCCATCTCCGGTTGAGCAAGCAGGCGAAGAAAATCGGGCATCGGACTCGTCAAAGTGATTTCGATGACACGCCCGGTCATATCGCGGATCTCGTCGACTTTCGACAGGTCCAGCCCCAATGACGTGCCGCGCAAATCGCGCATGTTTCGGCGAAGCGCGGTGCGGATATCGTCAGCGGTCATTTCGGCACCGTTTGGCCAATCGGAATTGCGCAGGCGAAAGATATAGCTCAGGCCATCGTCGGTCACGATCCAGCGCTCGGCCAATGCCGGGACCACATTGCCGGCTTCGTCGATGGTCACGAGGCCTTCGGCCGTTGCGGCGCGATAGTGCTGGCCAGCCGGTGACAAGCGCATCCCGCTTGAGATCAGGCTGTCAGCGTCTCCGATGATGGCAACATTGACCGGCCCCTCCGGTGTCGAAGGGCCACACGATACCATTGTCATGGCCGAGAGAAGAGCAAGCGCAATCCGCATAAGCGGTTGAGCTAGCAGGTCAGGCAATCGAGGTCAGGAGAAAATTGAGTTTGCGCGAATAAATCGAGTTAGTGCTCGGAAATCAAGCAAAGGTCGGATCAACCTCATTATCAAAAGCGACGCCAAAGCGTGGCTCCTGCACCCAGACCACCGTTCCGGCCACGTCGCCTTGTTCGGGCAGACTGATCGTCAATCTGGTCCCGGATCTCAGGGGGAACGGGCCTTCACCCATCATGCCGTTGCGCGAAAGATTCCGGACCTTTATCGGATGCGGCATCGGCTCGCGGCCTACGCGCAATTGCGCGTGCTGGACTGTGTCCACGCGCGTTTCTGCTCTGCGTTGCGTTAGTTCGGCCATGCTTCACCCGTTGGTCCACACCGATTCTACGGCGGCGAAGGGCAAAAAATAGGTCAGTACGGCTAACGAAAAGTAAAGCGGGCATTTCGGCCCAAGCTTAATCGTCGCGGGATATCTTCTCGCGGCGTTCGTGCGCTTCTTGTGCTTCGACAGTCATGGTCGCAACTGGCCGTGCGATAAGACGTTTCAGGCCGATTGGTTCGCCGCTCACTTCGCAATAGCCATACTCACCTTCATCAATCCGGCGAAGCGCCGCATTGATCTTGCTGGTGAGTTTGCGCTGGCGATCGCGCGTGCGCAGCTCAATGCCCCAATCAGTTTCACTGGATGCGCGGTCGTTGAGATCCGGTTCGCGGATCGGGCCATCCTGCAGCGATTGCAGAGTTTGACCGGCAGCGTCGTGAATCGAGCGTTTCCATTCTAGCAGCAACATGCGGAAATAGTTCCGCTGCTTCTCGTTCATGTAGGGCTCGTCCTCGCTCGGAACATAATCCGGGCCAATCACACGCTTGGCTTTTTCGAGAACATCGATTTCTTCAGACGCCGCAGTGGCCATGTATTCCTCTCAACCCAGTCATTTTCCGCCCAGCCGTTCCAAATCCTGCTGCCCCGCTTTGCGGTGACAAAGAATGACCTTTGTGAGCGGGCCTATAGGCTCGTGAAGTTTGCCGCACAAGGCGTTTCGCAGACTGTTGAAATAATGCTTTTGAATGAACGAATTGTGACCGGTTTCCGAGGGGATTGCCGATTATGGTGAATAAAGTTTGCCACCGCGTTAACCATTTGTTGAAACTGTTCTGGCGAATTCAGTGATGCCGAAAGCGGAAATGCCCGCTCAGGCAAACTGGGGGACCGAATAATGGAACTGAAAGCAATTGATGGAGTAGAAGCCAAGCCAGTCATTTCTCGTGAAGGCGAGATGATGATTGCGCAGTGTCTGGCAGCCGCAGGGCAAGGCGATATTGCCGCATACTTTGACCTGGGTGTCGCTTTCTCAACTGGCAGTCACGGCGTAAACTGCGACATGATTGAAGCACATAAATGGTTCAACCTTGCTGCATCCAAGGGCCATGAAGAAGCCGCTTTCTGTCGTGCTGATATCTCTGACGAGATGACCGCGCGCGAAATCGCTGAAGCTCAGCGTCAGGCTCGTGAATGGTTGTCTGCAGAGCGCCGGAAAGCAGCTTAAGTTCTTTTGAAGGGCGTCCGCTGATCCAGAAACATCTGGTCGGTTGCAACGCCCCTTCGCTCGCGCTCTAGAAAGTCTGCGACGGCGGCACGAAAGCCCGGATCGGCGATCCAGTGGGCGGACCATGTCTGGACGGGTTCATATCCGCGAGACAGTTTGTGGCCGCCTTGCGCGCCAGCCTCAACCCGCTTGAGACCACGCTCGATTGCGATATCGATCGCTTGATAATAGCACATTTCGAAATGCAGGAAGCGCTTCTCCTGAGTGCACCCCCAATAGCGCCCGTACAGCGTATCCTGCCCGATGAAATGCAGCGCGCCCGCGATTGGCGTATCGTCCTGATAGGCCAGGCCCAGCACCATCCGATCAGACATGCGCTCGCTCAGCAGATCAAACGCTTCGCGCGTGAGGTATGGCGTGCCCCATTTGCGCGCGCCGGTATCCTGATAGAAAATCCAGAATATGTCCCAATGGTGCGGCTTGATGTCATCCCCTGTCAGATTGACAATCTTCAGGCCTTCTTGTGCACCTTTGCGTTCCTTTCTGAGCGCTCTGCGTTTGCGTGAAGCAAGTTGCTCCAAGAACTCGTCGAAACTGGGGTATTCGCGGTTTTTCCAATGGAACTGAAGGTCGCTACGCAGCAGCCAGTCAGCGTCTTCGAAGTACTGCAATTGCTCAGGCTCGATGAATGTCGCGTGGGCCGAAGATAGCTGGCTTTGCAAGCAAACGGCTTCTGCTGCCCGCAAGAGCTGCGGGGCCAAGCTTGCATCCTTCATCAACAAACGCGGCCCTGTTGCTGGGGTGAATGGTGCGGCGATCTGAAGCTTGGGATAATAGCGTCCACCGGCACGCTCCAAAGCGTCGGCCCAGCTGTGGTCGAACACATACTCGCCCTGACTGTGGCCCTTGGCATAGCTTGGCAGTGCACCCAACAAATCACCGGCGTCGTCCGTTATGATGACCGGCGCTGGCTCCCAGCCAGTCCCCTCGCCTACACTGCCTGAATCCTCCAACGCAGTCAGAAACTCGTGACTGACAAACGGGTTGCGGTCCCCGCCCAGCGCATTCCATTGATCCGCGGAAAGATGTCCGACGGACGGAACCATTCGCACAGTCAGTTCGCGATTACTCACGCCAAACCTGCCCCTTCGCTGATCAAGGCATCCGCTCGGCCCAGCGCGCGCCGGCGCGTTTCGGGCGAGTTCACCGTCCAAGTCAGCACAGGCAGGCCTTTGCGGCGCAGGCGCGCAACCCAATGACTTGGAAGCGCTTCGATATGATACGCCAAGAAATCGGGCAGAGCGATCCAATAGGCCATTCGTCTCTGCCACGCGTTTTGTGTGTAGCCGTGCTCATCTTCACGCATCACAAGTCCAACGCAGGTTTGCGGTGAATGCTTGCGGAACCAGCGGGCGACGCGTGGATCAAAACTCATGATGGCATGCTCGCCGGAGTAGCTCGCCAACGCGGCCGCGACCACCTCGCAGGATTTCTCTATGTCGTAGCCCGTCTTCGATTTGATCTCGATCAGCAGTGGGGCACGACCTGCGACCAGAGCGAGCAGATCGGCCAGCGTTGCGATATGCTCGTCACTTTCGCGATAGCTGATCGCTTCAAGCTCATCCTTCGTGCGCGCTTCAGTTTGCCCCACCGCTTCGGTCAAGCGATCCAGCGTCCAATCATGGAACACCATCGCCGTTCCATCTGCGCTGCGTTGGATATCGCATTCGATGCCGAACCCCGCGTCAATCGCGAGCCGCGCGCCCATCAGCGAGTTTTCCGGCACGCCGTTCCCGTGCAAGCCGCGATGGGCATATTCCCACCGCGTCAACCAATCAGGTACAGCGCGCCGCCTCATTCAGTGCCTTTAATCGGCCAGCGCGATGATCGCATCGACTTCGACGGCGGCACCCAGAGGCAGTGCCGGAACGCCAACAGCGGCGCGAGCATGGCGGCCTTTCTCACCAAACACATCAAACATCAGTTCGGACGCGCCATTCGCAACCTTGGGCTGATCAGTGAAATCCGCGGTCGAATTGACGAAAGCCCCCAGTTTTACCACCCGCTTAACCTTGTCGAGCGGGACAAGCGCAGCCTTTAACTGCGCCAGGATCATGAGCCCGCAAGCACGCGCTGCTGCCGTGCCTGCCTCTAACGAGACGTCCTCGCCAAGCCGCCCGGTCACCAGCTCTCCATCGATAAATGGTAGCTGGCCAGAGACATGCGCAAATCCGCCTTGCACCACGACAGGTACATAGCTCGCTACCGGCGCTGCCGCTTCTGGCAGAACAATTCCCAATTCCTGCAAACGCGCTTCGATACTCATCGCGGGTCCCTTTCCAATTCTTCCAATAGCCAGGGCAAGGCCTCGTCCCAGCGGTCGATCCGCGCATGTGCATGACCGGCCTTGTGCGCGCAATCGATATGATCTGCGATCATCGGTTCGCCGCACATATGTAAGCGCGAGATGCCTGGCACAGTCTCTGATGCTGAATGATGATGCTGCGGCAAATCATCGATAAAGATCGCTTTGCTCGGCCGGAATTCATCAAGAATAGCCTGAAGCGCTGGCCCTTTGGGGCCCTGGTTCGTGAACACCCGCGCATTTATGCCAACTTCGGCCAGCTGACTGGTGCGTTTGGCTTGGCGGTCATCGTTGAGATTCGTCAGGATCACCACATCGGCCGCTTCTGCCACTCGGTTGATGCCATTTACCGCGCCGTCAATCGGCATTTGACGATGCATTTCCGTATCGAAGAACCCGCCAAGGAATTTCCAGATATCCTCTTGCGCCAGCGTTTCTCCGCTATCTGCCCATTTCATGGCTGTAGCGAAATTGTTGCCCTTCAGCTCGAACCGCACCCCCTGGCTCTCTTCCAGCCATTGCTTGAAGGGTGCAACCATGTGCAACAGCACCTCGTCGCAATCGCTAATTACCAAGGGACGACTCATCGGCCCAGCTCCTGTCCTGCTCTGACCAATTCATCTGGCGCAACGGCCAATGCTTCTGATGCACAAATGAGATCTGGTTCGTGATTTCCGAGGAATTCGACCACTGCGGCTAGCACCGAAGGATTGGTCAAGCCGGCACGTAGCGTGTCCGGATCAAGGCCCGTCAAAGTCAGAAACCGTTGTGCTCGCGCTTCGTCTTCCAGGATCCAGCCAAGCGCTGCGAGTGTGAGCGTTTGCGGGTCTATCCCTGCTTCATCGGGGGATGTTAGGTGATTTTGAATTGTCAGCCGCCTTTCCGCTGGACTATCTGGGGATCAACACATGGGAGTGCCAGAGCCAAGTGGCAAAGAGAATCCTTGTTGTCGAGGATAACGACCTAAACCGGAAATTGTTCTGCGACGTGCTCAAAGCAAATGGCTTTGAGGTGGAACCGCTTGCCGATGGCACGGCTGCACTCGATACTGCGCGTCAGACTTCTCCTGATCTCATCCTGATGGATATCCAGCTTTCCGAGGTATCTGGAGTCGATTTGATCGAGCAAGCCAAGCAAGATTTGAACCTTCAGGCGATCCCTATCCTTGCCGTTACCGCTTATGCTGCCAAGGGCGATGAAGAACGCATCCGTGCAGCCGGCGCGGCCGGTTATCTGTCCAAGCCGGTATCGATTGGGCCGTTTATGGCAGCTGTTAAGGAACTCCTGCCTGAGTAAGGTTTTACCTTAGGGAGTGGCGATGGTTGAAAATCGCGGGTAAAGACTGATCTTTCCCCAGCTCGCACAGAATACGCTGCGCGAGAATGCATCGAAGGAAGGTTATTTATCCTAATGGACCGCGCTGAAGTCGATACGAAGATCCGCTCGTTGATTGAACCTTTTAACAAGAAAGGTGTCGAGATTGCTGACGAGACGACGTTTGCCAATGATCTGGAGTTTGACAGTCTGACTGTCATGGATTTCGTGGCAGAAATCGAAGACGCATTCGATATCATCATCAGCATGAATCAACAGGCCGAGATCGAAAATTTCGGGCAGTTGATTGATGCCGTTACCAAACTTCAGGACTTGTAAGAGCGGACCCATGAGCGACACTGCGCCCAAAGACCTTTTCTCCAAATTCGACGAGCTTATCGCGATGCGCGAAGGGATTCTCGCGACCGGCGTTGAGGATCCCTACAATCTCGTGATGGAAAAGGTGCTCTCACCGACCCGCGCGATCTGCAACGGACGCGACACGATCCTTCTCGGCACATACAATTACATGGGCATGACTTTCGATCCCGATGTGATTGAAGCCGGCAAGGACGCGCTGGAAAATTTTGGTACCGGCACTACCGGCAGCCGAGTGCTCAATGGCACGTATCAAGGCCATAAGGAATGCGAGGACGCGCTTAAGGAATTCTATGGCATGGATCATGCCATGGTGTTCTCAACCGGGTATCAGGCCAACCTCGGCATCATCGCCACGATTGCCGGCAAGGGCGATTACGTAGTGCTCGATATCGATAGCCACGCCAGCATTTATGATGGCTGCGCAATGGGCAATGCGGAAATCGTGCCGTTCCGGCACAACGACATCGAAGCGATGGAAAAGCGCCTTCGCCGCATTCCCGAGGATGCCGGCAAACTGGTGGTTCTCGAGGGGGTCTATTCGATGCTGGGCGACGTGGCGCCGCTTAAGGAGATGGTCGCTATCGCCAAGAAATATGGCGCCATGGTTCTGGTCGACGAAGCGCATTCCATGGGCTTCATCGGAGAGAATGGCCGTGGCGTGGCCGAGCAAGCAGGCATCATGGATGATGTCGATTTCATCATCGGCACCTTTTCCAAGAGCGTGGGAACAGTCGGCGGATTCTGCGTCTCCAACCATCCCAAATTTGAAGTGATGCGGCTTGTATGCCGTCCTTATGTGTTCACCGCTTCGCTGCCGCCCAGCGTTGTGGCCACGGCGGCTACGTCTATCCGCAAGCTGATGCATGGTTCGAACAAGCGCGCGCATCTCTGGGAGAATTCCAAGAACCTGCATCGCGGGCTGAAGGATCTTGGCTTTGAGCTTGGAACAGAGGAGCCGCAAAGCGCGATCATTGCGGTGATCATGCCCGATCTCCAACAAGGAGCGATGATGTGGGAAGCCTTGCTCAAAGAGGGGCTTTATGTGAACCTTGCGCGGCCACCCGCGACGCCCGCAAACATGACTTTGCTGCGCTGCTCGCTTTGCGCGGAGCACAGCGAAGAAGAAGTCACCACGATACTCGGAATGTTCGAACGCGCAGGCAAGGCTACAGGAATAATCTAACCTCTTTGGGTTAGATCAGGCGGCGGCCAGGCCCTCTCCTTCCCGGCCGCCAGCCCTTTTTTCAGGTGGCTTTAGCCGCCACCTGCTCCCCAACCTCTGGATCCGCTTCCTTGTTCTCCGGAAAGATTGGCCACAGCAGCTGCTGGCCCAGCGTCGCAGGCGCGAGGTTCTCGACGCCATAGCTTTCCGGATAGGAGCGTGTGATTTTGGCTGTGCCGAACAGGACATCCCAGAAGAACAGCAAATTGCCGTAATTGCCTTTGTAGTTGACCGCCGGATCATCCGCGTGGCGGCCGTGGTGCGCATGGTGCGTTGAAGGCGTGGAGATGGTCCGTTCTACCACCCACATGACCGGTGAAAGCCATTTGATCTGGTACAGCGGTTTGTCCCAAGCGACGTCTGAGTGTGCACCGATGATAACAGCCATTTTGACCACCAGATAACCGGCATAGACCCATCCCAGCCCCATGTAGAGCAAGGCGCCTGCGGTCCACAGACCGGGCATCAACATGTAGTATATGATGTTGTTCCGATAGACGAGGCGCACACTCATATACTTCGCATTGTGGTGCGCACGGTGCAGATTGTAGAGCCACGGAAAGGTGTGGCTGGCGCGGTGCCACCAATATTGCGTCATGTCTTCAAGCACCAAGAACAAGGCAATCGCCGCGAAGATGTTGATGTCTGAAAGCGCACCCTCAAGACCGGGCGCCACTACGCTCATGATCGCCGCTGACAGGAAAACGATGCCGGGCTGGGTGACCGCGAGCAGCATCGTCATGCTGATACCTTCAACAATCCCGTCATCGCGGGTCTGTTCGCCCTTAGCGAATAGCTTGGTGCGCCATAGTTCGAGCACAGCGAAACCGAGGAAGATTCCAAGGACAGCAATCGTTGATGTTGGCATGATTCTCTCCGCTTGATCGCCGACCGTATAGAGCGTAGTCCACTGCTAGAATGTCAGATATTTTACATTCTTCTGAGCGCTCTCTTGTTGCGCCGATGTTGTTCTCTGCGCTGTCAGCAGAGCTACGTGCGCAACTGATCTCCAGCGCGCCAGCAAAGCAATATTCGGAAGACCAGATCATCCAGCAGCGCGGTGAGACAGCGCATGGCTTCTACCTCATCGCAAGTGGCTCGGTTTCGATCGGGCAGTTCCTCTCCAACGGGGAATTTCGTGCCGTGGCGGTACTTGGCCCCGGGGATTCCTGGGGTGAGCTGGCCATGTTCGCGAACCGTCCACGTGTTATCGACGCAATCGCGCGTGGCGCTTGCGAAGTTCGTTTCATTCGTAGAGCCGATTTCGAGGCAGCAATTGCAGGCAGGGCGGAAGAAATGCGGATGCTGCTTGGCGCAATGTCCGTCCAGTTTCAGGACATGCTTGACGTGATGGCGGGGATCCGTCGGGGCACCGCCCACGCTCGCGTCGCAGGGCTGCTGGCCACGCTGGCCGGAACATCCCCTTTGCCGGCCAAAGTCCGCCTGACGCAGCAAGAGCTGGGCGAATTGCTCGGCCTGACGCGCGTTACGATCAACGCCGCGCTCAAGGAGCTGGAGGCAGGTGGCGCCATTGCCAGGCGCTATGGGCAGATCGAAGTGCTGGACAAAGCTGCGCTCGATCTCGCATCACTGACCTAGCTTCAGTTCGCCTGAACCAGTGTGGCGTTCTCGCATTTATTCGCAACAGCTTCGTCACTGCTTGAAAACTGTGTCAGGATCAGAAATCCGCCAACCACCAAAACGACGAAGAGCGTTGTGACAGTGCCGAGATATTTGTCGATGATTGCCTTGATCGGAGCGCCAAACAGTCGGAACAAGATACCGACCGTCATGAAGATGAGCGCGCGCGCCGCGAGGCTTGCCAGAACAAATGTGATCAGGTTCATCCCGATGAAGCCGGCGGTGATCGTCAGGAGCTTGAACGGTATAGGGGTCGCGCCTGCTATGACGATGGCTTCCCAATCGTATTCGCGCAGATAACAAGCGGCGACGGGGAAGCTTTCCGTCAGGCCGAGCGCGCCGATGAGCCAGGCACCAACGGTATCGTAAAGACCCCAGCCAATCGCATATCCGAGCAGCGCGCCAGCAACCGAAGCAAGCGTCGCAACCAGTGCCAGCCGAATCGCTTTTTTCGGTTCGGCAAGGCACATCAGGCCAAGCAATGGATGCGGTGGTATCGGGAAAAAGCTCGATTCTATGAAACAGAAAAAGGCCAGCCACCATACGGCGTATGGATGTGCAGCCTTATCCATTGTCCAGTCGTAAAGACCGCGCAGCAAACGCATCATTTCGGAGAAATACCTTCAAAGATTTGACTCAGACTTACGTGACAGAGCACGACTGCGCAAGGTTACATAATTCACCTATTTGGCACTTTTGTATTGACATTGTCACGCTATTTGGTAAAAGCAAATCAACATCGCGATAGTGTGATTCGAACGGGCGGGCGCTGAAAGGCGCTTCCGCCCGATTGTGTTTGAGCCAGCTACCAATTGAGGATCGATGTCAAAGAGAACCAAGATCAATCCTGAACTGAAACGCGGTGAAAAGGAAAAGCTCAACCGGCATTGGCGGGGTCTCTTTCTTGATTGCCTGGCTGAAACATCGAACGCTTCCGAAGCCGCCCGCCGAGCCGGAATCAATCCCAGCCGCGCCTATAAGATTCGCCGGGAGGAACGCGATTTCGCGAAGCTTTGGCATCTGGCACTTGTTGAAGGGTATGAGCATCTGGAACTTGAATTGCTGGCCCGGCTGCGCGCCGGTGAGGCCAAGGATGGACCCAAGCACGACAACGGGGCCGCCTTGCGTCTGCTGACATTGCACCGCGATACGATAGCTCAAGAACACGCGCATCGGCGCAATCTCGATGAAGCATCAGCGCGCGCCATGATCGAACAGAAACTGGATGATCTACGCCAGCGTGTGCTGGCGCGCCGCGAGGCCAAGGGTGCCGTTGCTCAATGAGCAAGCAGGAGTGGCTCGGCTTCGCTGCCGATGCGCGGCCGCACCACATTCGCGGCACCGCAAAGACCTTTAATGAGGAGCAAGCGAACGAGTTTCTCCGGCGCTGGGAAAACTATTTCCCTCAGCTCGCGCATCCGGGCCAGTTACCGCCCGATGGCGACTGGCGGGTCTGGCTGGTTCTAGGTGGCAGAGGCTTTGGCAAAACGCGCGCAGGCGCAGAATGGGTTCGCTCGATCGCTAAAGCCGATCCTTTTGCACTAATGGCGCTTGTCGGTGCGTCGCTGAGCGAAGTTCGCAGCGTGATGGTTGAAGGAGAAAGCGGGCTGATTGCTTGCAGCCCGCAGCACAACAGGCCGGTTTTCGAACCGTCATTGCATCGATTGCGGTGGTCAAATGGCGCGGTAGCTTTTCTTTACTCTGCTGCCGAACCGGAGAAATTGAGAGGCCCTCAACATAGCCACGCTTCAGGGGCAGGCCCAAAAGGAATTCTACTTCAACGAAGCCATCTCCTTGGTGGACACATTGCTCTTCCCGGCCGTCGAGGGTGAAACTTCGCTCGCGCCAGCAAGCCCCGTTGAGGGCGAAGCCTGGCTCGTAGCGATTGGCGCAAGCGGGGACTGGGTCGACCGGGACCACTCGATCGCAATATCAATCGCGGAAACCTGGAACTTTGTGCAGCCGGGCAACGGAATGGTCGTATATGACAAGGCAGCAGGTCAGACAGTGCGCTTTGTCAACTCTTTGGCCGTGCATCTGAACCGACATTACCAACTGCTGGTGCGGTAGTTGACCAAGAGGCTCGCGCAGCTATCGCACAAATTATCGATGTTCTGCGCGTGTCTGCAGCATTGCCCAACAACTAACTCTCCTGTTTTCGGATGCTTAGCCCGCTCAACCGTTCCTCTTAGGCGATAAAGTGAGCGTTGATCAAAGTAGCGGCGAAATTGCAACAGTTTCCCGGCAATGTCTGCTTGCCTCCCGAGGCACAACCGGATAAAATCTCGGCGAAGTGTTGAATTTGCTTAACTGAAGGGGATTATACCTATGCGTAAATTCGCGATGGGATTGGCGTTGGCATCAACTGCTCTCGCCTCACCTGCGCTAGCTAAAGAGGGCCAATGGTACATTGGTGTCGATGCTGGCGCGATGATTGTTGATAGTGCATCTGTGGACGGAACCGATATCTCGGTCGATCACGATGAAGGTTATGATTTTGGCGCTGTGGTTGGCCACGATTTCGGGGCCTTCCGCCTCGAAACTGAAGTAGCCTATAAGCAGGCCAATCTTGAGGCGATCAATTTTGGTGCCACAGAAGTCGCCGCTAATGGCGAAGGCAATTTCTTGAGCTTTATGCTGAATGGCCTTTTCGATTTCGGTAAAGATGATGGCCTTCAAGGCTTCTTCGGTGGCGGCGTCGGTATCGCACGTTCCGAGCTTAAAAACGGGTTGATTGCTCAAGGTAATGCTGCAGGGCTTTACGATGATTCCGATACCGGCATTGCATGGCAGCTGCTTGCAGGTGTGCGCGCACCGTTGACAGATCGTTGGGATGTTGGCTTGAAGTATCGCTACTTCAATGCGCCTGGCATCAATATCGTGGCACGTGATGGCACCGGCCTTGAGACCGATGTTTCAACGCACTCGTTGCTTGGCACATTGA
>FYBJ01000191.1_pt1 | contig 70449 bp, 66 predicted proteins | sample 1134611 | NCBI WGS metagenome assembly FYBJ01 (sample SAMEA104116008, study PRJEB20421) | marine metagenome | isolation source: marine
GTCGTGCCGTGGATAAAGCCGGCGACTTCGTCCAGCCTGCGCCCGGTCTCCTCCATCACCCGCACCGCGCCTTGCATGGCACCGTCCGCGGGGTTGCCATGGGTTGTCAGCGTCTTGGTCGAGGCCAGCACGCGGGTCGCGCCGGACATCAATACGGTATCGGTGAAGGTTCCGCCGATGTCGATGGCCAGCCGCAAGGCGTCATGTGAAGTCATTGTCAGGGTCCGGTCTGTCCGAGGGGCGCGAAGTGCAAACAGGGCTCAAGGCCTGCCTGACGCTCAGACAGGGACGAGATCACATCCCGTGGCGCGGCGGTCCAGCCGCCGGGGGGAAAAACTTCCGGTCATGGGCTCAGTCTGACGCGACGGGCCGCGCGGTATCTATCCCAAATGCGACACCTGTGCGCCGCTCCCGGACCGCCCGGTGCCAGGGTCTTCGCGAGGGTCGCAAACGGCGCCCGAACCGGTGCAGGCTCGCAAACCCGCTCTGCAATTCCCGCGTTTAAACCAGCGCCGCAATTCCCGCGTTTAAACCAGCGCCGCAATTCCCGCGTTTCATACCTGTGCTGCAATTCCCGCGTTTAAGACATGTCATATGAGACATGTCATATATGACATGTCTTGAACGACCAGTTCTTCAAGTTCACCCTCAGTCCAGCGCGATACCGGGAAGGTTCAGCTGATGCTCGCGCGCGCAGGCCTTGGCGATGTCGTACCCCGCATCCGCGTGGCGCATGACGCCGGTTGCCGGATCGTTCCACAGGACGCGCCCGATGCGCCGGTCCGCGTCTTCGGTGCCGTCGCAACAGATCACCATGCCCGAATGCTGACTGAACCCCATGCCCACGCCGCCGCCGTGATGCAGGCTGACCCAGGTCGCCCCGCTCGCCGTGTTCAGCAGCGCGTTCAGCAATGGCCAGTCGCTCACCGCGTCCGAGCCGTCCAGCATGGCCTCCGTCTCGCGGTTGGGGCTGGCCACCGAGCCGCTGTCCAGGTGATCGCGACCGATCACAACCGGCGCGCTCAGCTCGCCATTGCGCACCATCTCGTTGAAGGCCAGCCCGGCGCGGTGCCGGTCGCCCAGCCCGATCCAGCAAATCCGCGCAGGCAGCCCCTGAAAGGCAATCCGCTCGCGCGCCATGTCCAGCCACTGGTGCAGATGCGCATTGTCGGGGAAAAGCGCCTTGATCTTGGCATCGGTCTTGTAGATGTCCTCCGGATCGCCGCTCAGCGCACACCATCGGAACGGCCCGATCCCGCGACAGAAAAGCGGGCGGATATAGGCCGGTACGAAGCCGGGAAACACAAAGGCGGTCTCCAGCCCCTCCTCCAGGGCCATCTGCCGGATGTTGTTGCCGTAATCCAGCGTCGGAACCCCGGCGTTCCAGAAATCCACCATCGCCTGAACCTGCACGCGCATCGAGGCCCGGGCGGCGGCCTCCACCGCCTTGGGATCGGTCTCGCGTCTGTCGCGCCACTGTCCCATGGTCCAGCCCTGCGGCAGGTAGCCGTTCACCGGGTCATGGGCGCTGGTCTGGTCGGTCACGATGTCGGGTTGCGGCCCGCCATCCTTCATGCGCCTCACCAGGTCGGGAAACACATCCGCCGCATTGCCCAGAAGACCCACGGATTTCGCCTCGCCCGCCTTGGTCCAGCGCTCGATCATCGCCAGCGCCTCGTCCAGCGTGTCGGCCCGTTCGTCGAGATATTTCGTGCGCAACCGGAAATCTATGCTGTCCGGGTTGCACTCCACCGCCAGGCATGACGCCCCGGCGAACACTGCCGCCAGGGGCTGTGCGCCACCCATGCCGCCCAGGCCGCCGGTCAGGATCCACTTGCCGGTGAGGTCGCCGCCAAAATGCTGCCGCCCGGCCTCCGCAAAGGTCTCGTATGTACCTTGCACAATCCCCTGCGTGCCGATGTAGATCCACGAGCCTGCGGTCATCTGCCCGTACATCATCAGGCCCTTGCGATCGAGTTCGCTGAAATGGTCCCAATTGGCCCAATGCGGCACGAGGTTCGAGTTGGCGATCAGCACACGGGGCGCATCCGCATGGGTCTGAAACACGCCGACAGGCTTGCCCGACTGAACCAGAAGCGTCTGGTCTTCACCCAGCTCCCTGAGGCAATCGACGATCCGGTCGAAGTCTTTCCATGTCCGCGCCGCGCGCCCGATCCCGCCATAGACCACCAGCTCATGCGGGTTCTCGGCGACATCGGGATGCAGGTTGTTCATCAGCATCCGCATCGGCGCTTCGGTCAGCCAGCTCCGGGCGGTGATCTCGGGCCCTGTGGGCGGAAAGACATCACGGGTGTTCTTGCGGGGGTCGGTCATGTCGGCTCTCCAGGCAATCGGCGAATTCGGCGGGTAAATCTCAGGTCGGGCGCAGCACCTTGATCAGGGCCGCCACGTCTTCAGCCCCGTGGCCGGCATCGGACGCGCGGCGATAAAGTCGGCTCAGGAATTCAGGCAGGTCGGCATTGATCCCGGCCGCTTGCGCCTGATCACGAATACGGTCCACCACATCGGCCCAGACATCCAGCGACCCGCCATCATGAAGCGCATTCAGGGCAAATGCGTTTCGGGCAATGATCTCGAACCGCTCGGGCGCGCGCGGGCCGTGGGCGCAAAGTCTGCCCAGCAGGTCCACATCCGCGCCTTCCGCCTCGCACAGGCGCGCGGCATGGGCGACGCCGGCGTAGAGCGCGACGCTGGTGGTCAACAGGCCGAGATCGAGCGCGGCAGCGGCGGCGATGTTGTCGCCCAGCGGGATCAGATTGCGGCTGAGATGGCGCAGATACGGCTCGGCTTTGGCGTAGCCGTCCGGGTCGCCCCCGACCATGATCGGGGCATCGTTGCCCGGGCCGATACTGTCAGGATAGCACATGATCGCCCCATCCAGGGCCAGAGCACCCGCGCCGCGCAGCTTCCCGGCAAAGTCACGCGCTTCGCCCGGCGTGGTCGTACTCAACTGCACGACAGTCTTGTCCTGCAACCGGCCCGCCCCGAACACATCGCCCAGCGCCGCGACGGCGCTGGTATTGGTGTCGACACAGATCAGTGCCACGTCGGCGGACAAGACCGCATCGCCTGCGGTTTCGGCCCGGCTGGCTCCGTCGCGCACCAACGCCTCGGCCTTGTCCGCGCTGCGGTTCCATATGATGATCCTGTGCCCTGCTGCCATCTGCGCCCGCGCCAGAGCCGCGCCCATTGCACCCAGCCCGATCACTGCAATGTCATGTGTCATGGTCGGTCGCTCCGGTCAGGTTCGATGCTCGTCAACGACATGCTCAACCCCGCGGCCCGCACCAGCGCGCCGGTCTCGATCAGCGAGGCGGCGGATTGCAGGTCCGGGGCAAGATAGCGGTCGGCCTCAAGCGCGGGCACATCCCGCCTGAGCCGGGCCACTGCGGCCTGCAGCGGCGCACTGGTCTTCAGCGGCGCGCGAAAGCCGATACCCTGGGCCGCGCAGATCGCCTCGACCCCCAGAATGGTGCTCAGGTTGGCATTCATCCGGTGCAGCCTTCGCGCGGCATGGGCGGCCATGGAGACGTGATCCTCCTGATTGGCCGATGTCGGCGTCGAATCGGTGGTGCAGGGATTGGCCAGATGCTTGTTCTCGCTCATCAGCGCGGCGGTGGTGACCTCGGCGATCATCAGGCCCGAATTGAGCCCCGGATCGGGGGTCAGGAAGGGCGGCAGATCGAAACTCAGCACCGGGTCCACCATCAGCGCCACCCGGCGCTGGGCGATGGCACCGATTTCGGCCACGGCCAGCGCGATCTGATCGGCAGCAAAGCCCACCGGTTCGGCGTGGAAATTCCCGCCCGAGACGATGCGCCCCTCATCCACCAGCACCAGCGGGTTGTCGGTGACCGCATTGGCCTCGGTTTCCAGCACCTCGCCCGCGCGCCGCAGCAGGTCGATGGCCGCCCCCGACACCTGCGCCTGACAGCGGATACAATACGGGTCCTGCACGCGGGTGTCGCCTTCCCGGTGGCTTTCACGGATTTCGCTGCCGTCCATCAGGCCGCGTTGGGCGCGGGCGGCAGCGATCTGGCCGGCATGGCCCCGCAGGGTGTGAATCGCATCGGCCAAAGGCGCGGTAGACCCCATGATCGCATCTGTCGACAGCGCCGCGGTGACGATACAGGCCTGTGCATTGCGCCAGGCACCCCAAAGCCCCACCAGCGCGCAGGCGGTCGAGAATTGCGTGCCGTTGATCAGCGCCAGCCCCTCCTTGGGGCCCAGCACAATCGGCTCCAGGCCCGCCTGCTTCATCGCAACAGCGCCCGCCATGCGCTGCCCGTCCAGCATCGCCTCGCCCGCACCGATCATCACCGCGGCGAAATGGGCCAGCGGGGCCAGATCACCCGATGCCCCGACCGACCCCTGCTCGGGCACCACCGGGGTCACACCGCGCTCCAGCATGGCTTCGATCAACTCTACCAGCCGCCAGCGCACGCCCGATGCGCCGCGCCCCAGCGACAGAAGTTTCAACACCATCATCAGACGCGTCGTCGCCCCGTCCAGCGGCGCGCCGACACCGCAGCAATGGCTGAGGATCAGGTTGCGCTGCAAATCGGCCGTCTGGTCCGCGGGGATCTTGACCGAGGCCAGCTTGCCGAAACCGGTATTGATGCCATAGACGGCCTCATCTCCCTCGGCGGCGCGGCGCACCAGGTCGGCGGCGGCTTCGATGCCGGGGCGCGTTGCCGCATCCAGACGGGCTGCGTGACCTTCTCGCCAGATCGCCTCCAGCTCGGCCAAATTCGCCTGACCGGGATGCAGGACAATGCTCATGCTTCCCCTCCGAATATCCGTGCATAAAGCGGGTTGAAACCGATCCGATAGGACAGCTCTGCGGGGCTTTGCACATCCCACACCGCCAGGTCCGCCCGGGCCCCTTCCGCGATAACCCCCCGATCCGGCAGACCCAGCGCGCGCGCGGCATTCCGCGTCACCCCCGCCAGCGCCTCCTCCGGGGTCAGGCGAAACAGCGTGCACCCCATGTTCATCGTCAGCAACAGTGAGGTCAGCGGCGACGAACCCGGATTGCAATCGCTGGCCAGCGCCATGGGCACGCCCTGCGCACGGAATGCCCCGATCGGCGGGGCCTGCGTCTCGCGCAGCGTGTAGAAGGCACCCGGCAGGATGACCGCCACGGTTCCGGCCCTGGCCATCGCCCCGGCATCCTCCCGCGTGGCATATTCCAGGTGATCCGCCGAGAGCGCGCCGACCCGGGCCGCCAGAGCTGTTCCGCCCTGGTGGCTCAGTTGCTCGGCATGAAGCTTGACGGGCAGGCGAAGCTCCTGCGCCACATTGAATACCTGTTCTATTTCATGCGGTTGAAAGGCAATCTTCTCGCAAAACCCGTCCACGGCATCGACCAGACCCTCGGCGTGAGCCGCCCTCAGCGTCGGAATCACGACCTGCCGGATATAGGCGCCGGATCGGCCCGTATAGTCCGCGGGCACCGCATGTGCGCCCAGAAACGTGGTGCGCACCTGCACATCCCGGGCCCGGCCCAGGGTCCGCGCCGCGCGCAACATCCGCAACTCGGTCTCTTTGTCCAGCCCGTAGCCCGACTTCACCTCGAGGGTCGTCACCCCTTCGGCGATCAGCGCATCCAGCCGGGTCAGAGCGCCGGCCACCAGCGCCTCTTCCGAGGCCGCCCGCGTCGCCCGCACCGTCGAAACGATCCCGCCGCCCGCGCGCGCCACCTCTTCATAGCTGGCTCCGTTCAGGCGCATCTCGAACTCCGCAGCGCGATGCCCGCCAAAGATGATATGCGTGTGGCAATCGATCAGCCCGGGCGTGATCAGCCGCCCCCCCATGTCGCGCGCCTCCCAGCCCGCATAGGTGCCGGGCACCTCGTCTCCGACCCATCGGATGACACCGTCCGAGACAGCCACGGCCCCGGCTTCGATCAGACCGTACCCGGCCGGATCCGCCATCGTCGCCACCCGCGCATTGGTCAAAAGATATGCGTGCTTGCCCATGTCCCCCCCGAGTCCAGCGCTTGCCCGTCAAAAAGTATGCGCTTATAGTAATTATGTCTAGACATAATGGAAACCCCATGACCACGATCTTCGCAAACCGGCTGCTGACCGACAAAGGCTGGTGCGACAGTGCCCGCGTGACAGTCACGGACGGCCACATCTCGGCGATTGTCCCCGACACGGGCCCGGGCGCGTCCGACCACCGGGTGGATGCCGTGCTGCCTGCCGGGGCGAACCTGCATTCCCACACGTTCCAGCGCGCCATGGCCGGGCGCACCGAAACGCGGGCGGCGGGTCAGGACAGTTTCTGGACCTGGCGCGGGATCATGTACCGCTTTCTTCAGCATCTGACGCCGGAGGACATCGAGGCCATCGCCGCCATGGCCTTTGTCGAGATGCAGGAAGCCGGTTTTGCCGGCGTGGGCGAGTTTCACTATGTCCATCACCAGCCGGGCGGTGCGGCCTATGACGATCCGGCCGAGCTGAGCACCCGCATTTTCGCCGCCGCCAGGCAGACCGGCATCGGGCTGACACATCTGCCCGTGCTCTACACCCATGGCGGTGCGGGTGGGAAATCTCCCGAACCCCATCAGGAGAGATTTATCAATAGTATCGACACGTTCGAGACCATATTTGAGAAAACAGAAGCCGCCGCCAGCGCGCTTGACCCTGACACCAGGGTCGGGATCGCCCCGCATTCCCTGCGCGCCACGACACCACAGGACCTGGCCCGGGCCGCGGCGCTCCGGCCGGACCGGCCTTTCCATATCCATATCGCCGAACAGCCCCGCGAAGTCCGTGACATCCGGGCGTGGCTGGGCGCGCGCCCGGTGGAATGGCTGCTCGACAATGCCCCGGTCGACCGGCGCTGGTGTCTGGTCCATGCCACCCACATGACGGATGCCGAAACCACGGCGCTGGCACGGTCCGGCGCTGTGGCGGGGCTTTGTCCGATCACCGAGGCCAATCTCGGCGACGGACCCTTCAACGGCCCCGCATTCCTGGCCGGGGGCGGCGTCTTTGGCGTGGGCAGCGACAGCAACGTGCGCATTTCACTGGCCGGAGAACTGCGCGGCCTCGAGTATTCACAGCGGCTGCGCGACGTGGCGCGCAATGTCATGATCCCGGGCGAAGGCTCGGTGGGGGCGTATCTCTACACCGCCGCCTGTCGTGGCGGCGCACAGGCCCTTGGTCGCGGGTCGGGGGCGATCCACGTGGGCGCTCTGGCCGATCTCGTGGCGCTGGATTGCGATCACCCCGATCTCTTCGGCCTCGCGGGCGACGCCCTGCTCGACGGGTTTGTCTTTGCGTCCGGGCGCGGGGCTGTGACCGACCTGTGGTCGGCCGGGCGGCATATGGTCACAAATGGCCGACATAAAGCGCATGAGGCGGTGATGATGCGCTACCGGGCGTGCATCACGGCCCTTCTGGACAGGGTATAGAAAGTGAAGAACGCGCCACAAAATGCTGACCAGGAAAAGAAAACAGATTTTCGCAAGATCAAGAACGTCATCATAGGACGCATCCAGAACCGTGACCTGCTGCCCGGTGCCTCCCTGCCGACCGAGGTTCAGCTGGCCGAGGAATTCGGATGTGCGCGCGCGACCGTGAACCGCGCGCTGCGCGAGTTGTCCGACGCCGGGTTGCTCGATCGCAAACGCCGCAGCGGCACCCGCGTGGCCATTCGACCCGACCCGCAGGTCCGCCTGGGCATCCCGCTGGTGCGGCGCGAGGTCGAGGCCATGGGGGCCGCGTATCGCTATGCCCGCCTGAACCGCGACATGGGACCCGCACCGGGCTGGCTCCGGGCCCGTCTCGACCTGCCCGCCGGGGCCGAGGTGATGCACCTGTCGGCCATGCACTATGCCGGCGCACAGCCCTTTCAGCACGAGGAACGCTGGATCAACGTTGAGGCCGTGCCTCAGGTGCGCGACCTGGCGTTTGAGGACCAGGGGGCAAATGAATGGCTGCTCGACAACGTCCCCTACTCGCAGGCGGAAACCGGGATCATGGCCGTTCCCGCCGATCCCGATATCGCCCGGCACCTTGGAAGCCATGAAGGCGCGCCGCTCCTGCGGCTGAACCGCGTGACCTGGTTCCGGGGACAGCCCGTGACCAGCGTGGCACTGACCTATCACGCAGGCTACCGGCTGCACGCCAACCGCTAGCCGAACTGCCCGACAGCCCTTGCCAGGAAATCGCTTAACGGGATTGCGCCTGCGGTACCATGGCCCTAGGGTTGCGCCCAAACAGGTCGAAAAAGACTGCGGGCAGAAAGAGGCGATCATGGGTTTTGCAGAAGCCGTCACCACCTGTCTGAAACTGAAATTCATCACCATTTCAGGGCGCGCGCCGCGCTCGGAATACTGGTATTTCCTCCTCTTCCAGATGACCGTCTACGTCCTTCTTTTCGCCCTTCTGTTGCTGGTGACCTCGTTCGGGGACATGATCTACGGCAGCTTCTCGACGGGCGGGTGGATCGTGCTGGGCCTGATCGCGATCTTCTTCCTCGGAACGGTGATCCCCGCGATCACTGTCACCGTGCGCCGCCTGCATGACCGCAACCTGTCGGGCTGGTGGTACCTTGCCTTTGTCGCGGTCAGTTTCGTTCCGATACTCGACTGGATTTCCTCGATCGTGCTGCTGGTCGTGATGTGCCTAAAGGGCACCGACGGCGACAACAAATATGGCCCCGACCCGCTCACCGGACCCGATCACGCCAGGATTTTCGCCTGAGTGCAAGGCCTTGCAACACAACAAAACAAGGGCGGGCCGCCACGGGGCACAAACGCTTGAACGAAACCCGGACCTCGCCTAACCTGAACCCGGACCCATTCATGAAAAGAGGGACATTTCATGGGATTTAAAGAAGCAATCAATACTGTACTGAAACAGAAATACGCAACGTTTCAGGGCCGCGCCGCACGCTCGGAGTTCTGGTATTTCTTCCTTTTCGTCACCATCGTCGGCATCGTTCTGATGGGTCTGGCCTTTGCAACCGGCGGTGGCGCCATGCTCGAAGGGCGGCAACCCGGCGGCCTCGGTATCGTGTTCTTCGGGATATACGCGATATTCTATCTCGCCATCCTGATCCCATCCATTGCAGTCTCGGTGCGCCGCCTGCACGACCGCAACCTGTCGGGCTGGTGGTATCTGGGCATGATCCTGGCCAGCTTCGTTCCCTTCGTCGGGTTTATCGCCTCGCTCGCCTTCCTGGTGGTCATGTGCCTCAAGGGCACCGACGGCGAAAACAAGTACGGCCCCGACCCGCTCAAGGGCGCAGCCAATGCCGAGGTGTTTTCCTGATCTGATGCCCCGGTTTTGCATGTCCGGCCCTGCGCTCCTGTGGCGCGGGGCCGCGGTGTCTTTGATGATATGGGCCAGCGGTACGGCCCTGGCCCAGCAGGCGGCCACGGAGCTATCCGTCGTCGAGCCGCCGCGCGGCACGGCAGGCGAGAGCTATTCCCGGGCCATCTCGGGCCGCCGCATCCAGTCCGAGGCGCTCTACTCCGACGAAACCGACCCGGCGTTTTTCGTCAATGGCGACACGGCCATTCGGCCCACCTCGCAGCCCCGCGAAATGCCACAGCTTCGCGGCGGAACGGGCGTCTTCATCGTGATCGCCCTGATTGTCGTGATGCTCTTGCTCTGGCTGCGCTTCGGCGGCACCGGGGCGCTTTTGTCGGCCGCTCCCAAGGAAGCGGACGGCGCGACCACAGCCCCCGAAGCCTGGAAAATCGGAGCTGACGAGGCGGCGATGGACAGCCTCAGCCTTCTGGACCAGATCCGCGCCATGCCCGACCGCCGCGCCGCATTGGTACGGCTTTTGCGCCATGCGCTTCTGGCCGCCGGATCAGACAGCCAGACCCGATTTGCCCGCTCCGACACCGAGCGCGAGGCCTTTGCCCGCCTGCCCGCCTCCTGGCGGCACCGACAGCTTCTGGGCCTTTTGCTCAAGGCCACGGAACTGGCGCATTACGGCGGACGCACGGTTTCTGAGGACGCTTTTGAACAGGCCCTGGACCAGGGCGCGATGATCCTGAGCCGACAAAGGCCGTCCCATGCGTGACAAGGCACCTTTCCTGATCGTGGCCAGCCTCATCGTCCTGGGGCTTCTCGGACTTTTCGTGCTGCGTGGCTCCGACAGCGGCCGGCGCATCGACAATTCGCCTATCGGGCTCAGCGGCCTCGCGGAATGGGGCGACGCGCAGGGCCTGGCGGTCCGCCGCTCGCATCCGCGCCTGTCTCCGAACCTGCAGGACCTGGCGCTGCGCGTGTTCGCGATCTACGACACCGACCTGACCTCGGTCGCACCGGACCCCGGGACCCGCCGCGACCTGTTCGTGCAGGACACGCAGAAAGACCTCTCGCTCGAGGTCTACCAGAGCAAGCTCAACGAGCTTCCGACCGTCGTCGTTCTGCCGAAATGGACCACGGGCCTGATCGAAACCGGCATTGCGCACAAGGTCACGCTGATCGGCGATGCCGCGATGAACCGGCTACTGGGTCAGATCGACCTCGACGGCGCACGCATCCGCCGTGCGGGCCCAGAGTTTCTGACCATCGGGGAGGCCGGTGGCGACGCGGCTCTCTTTCACGCCCAGGGCATCGCGCCTACGTCCGTGCCGCCCAACTGCCGAAGCGAACTGCAGACCCAGAAGCTCACGCTGCTTCTCGCCTGCCGGTTCGACAACCCGCATGAGACATGGATCGTCACCGATCCGGACCTGCTGAACAATCACGGCCTGCGCAATGGCGACAACGCGGACCTGGCCCTGGCGCTGCTGCGCGACCGGCTGGGAAGTGACACGCGCGACATCTATCTCGACACCAGCCCGCAGCTGCTGACCGCCTATGAGCAGAACGAGGACGAACGACGCGAGTATGAACGCTCTGTCTCGGATCTCAGCCGCTATTTCGACTACCCGTTCAACGTGCTCTGGGCGATGCTCTTCATCGTGCTGGGCGTGCTCTACTGGCGCGGGGCCCGGCGGTTCGGCCCGATTGCGCTGGTGGGCGAGCAAGGCCGCGACATCTCGCGACAGGCCGCCATTTCCGCCAAGGCAAGGCTCTTGCGGCTGTCGGGCAACGACGGCCAGATGGTCACGGATTTCGTGCGCGCGCAGCTTCAGGACCTGACCCAACAGACCTTCGGCCCCGATCTGGGAGAAGCAGGACAGAAACGCTTCTTTGCCCATCTCGCCCGGAGCGATGCCGCCCTGGCGCGGGAATTTGAAGCCACGGCCCGGGGTCTGATCGAACGGGCCGCCACCCTGCCGCGCGCCGAACTGTCGCGCCAGCTCACCCATTACAAAACCCTTCTTGAGAAAGTAGTGAACACTCATGGATCTCTCCGAATTTCAGGAAACCACTGACGCCATCCGCACCGAGGTCAGCGAGGTCGTGCAGGGGCAGGAACCCCTGATCGACATGCTGCTGACCTCGATTTTCGCCCGCGGTCACTGCCTGCTGGAAGGCCCTCCGGGCACCGCCAAGACCCTGCTGGCACGCTGCCTGTCCCGGGTTATATCGCTCGATTTCGGTCGCGTGCAGTTCACCCCCGACCTGATGCCGGGGGACGTGCTGGGCGTGAACCTCTACGATTTCAAGTCGGGCGAGTTCCGCCTGACCCAAGGCCCGGTCTTCACCGACATCCTGCTGGCCGACGAGATCAACCGCGCCCCGCCCAAGACGCAATCGGCGCTTCTTCAGGCGATGAACGAACGCGAGGTGACCATCGACGGCACCTCCTATCCGCTGGGCGCCGAGTTCTTTGTCGTCGCCACCCAGAACCCCATCGAACAGCACGGCACCTACCCGCTGCCCGAGGCGCAGCTCGACCGGTTCCTGTTCAAGCTGATGGTCGATTTCCCGGACCGCGAGACCGAAGTGTCCATCCTGTCGCGCAGCGCCTCCCTGCCGGTCGAGACCGACAAGGGCCGGACCGAACTGCGCGAAGTCCTGTCGCGTGCTGCGCTTCAGGCGGGCCGCAAGCTGGTCGATGGCATCCGCCTCGACGAAACGATCCTGACCTATATCGTGGACCTGATCCGCGCCACCCGCGCGGATGCAGAGATCCTGCACGGCGCCTCGACCCGTGCCGCGGACGCGCTGGCCGCCGCCGTGCGGGCGCGGGCGGCGCTGGATGGGCGCGACTACGGCCTGCCCGACGATGTGCAGGCGCTGATCGCCCCGGTGCTGCGTCACCGCATCGTGCTGGGCCCCACCGCAGAAATCGAAGGCCGCACCTCCGACGACGTGCTCGCCACCATCGTCAACCGGCTGGACGCGCCGCGGTAATGCGCCCCTCGCGCCTCATGATCGCCCTCGTGCTGGGGCTGGCCGGGATCACCGTAATCCTGATGGCCCTCCTGCGCGAGGCCTCCGTCGCGCTGATGATCGTCTGGGGCGGGCTTTTCGCGGTGGCGGTGCTCGATCTCATGACCTCCGTTTCCAGCCGCAACCTCCGGCTCGAGGCGCAGCTGCCCAAACACGGGTTTACCGGCATGACCGCGAACCTCACGGGCACGCTGGCCGCGACACGCGGTGCGCTGCCGCCCCGGATCGAACTGCGCCTTGATCATGACGCGGGCCTTCAGGGCCCCGAGGAGATGATCCTCTCGCCCGGCGACAGCGAGGCCGGGCTGAACATCGCACTTTCGCTCCTGCGACGCGGACCGCAATCCATCCGCTCCATCGCGCTGCGCTATCCGTCGCGGCTGGGGTTCTTCGAAATCCTGCCGCGCTGGCCCGTGGACCTGACACTGACGGTTCTGCCCAATATCCAGCCGGTGCTGTCGGGGGAAATCCAGACCCAGATGCTGCCGCTCATGGATGGGCTCAAATCCACCCAGCTGCGCGGCGAGGGCGCCGAGTTCCACCAGCTGCGCGAGTTTGCCCCGGGCATGGACCCGCGCTCGATCGACTGGAAACGATCGGCACGGATGAACACGCTTGTCAGCCGCGAGACGCGGGCCGAACGCAACCACCAGATCATGATCTGCGTCGATCACGGCCACCTCATGGCCCAGACCATCGGCAAGCTGGCCAAGCTCGACCACGCCATCAATGCTGCCCTCGCCATGACCTGGGCCGGGGTGCTGGGCGGCGACAACGTGGGCTTCTACACCTTCGGCGCGCGCCCCGGCCAACTGATCGCGCCACGCGCGGGCCGGACCGCCTTTGCCCGCATCCGCGCGGCCTGCGCCGAACTGGAAGAAAGCCGGAATGAGACCAATCACACGCTCGCGCTCACGCATCTGCACGGCAGCCTCTCGCGCCGGTCGCTGGTGATCATCTTCTCGGATTTCGTCGACAGCACCTCCGCCGAACTTCTGATCGAGAACATGGCCGTCATCACCCGGACCCATCTGGTGCTCTATGTCGCCATGCGCGACCGCGCCATCGAAGACCTCACCCGACCCGAAAGCCTGTCAATGAACGCGATCTCGCAGGCCATCTCGGCCACGCAAATCCGGCAGGAGCGCAGCCTCGTGCTCGACCGCCTGCGCCGCCTCGGAGTGCATTGCCTCGATACCGACCCCGAAAGCCTGACCCCCGACCTCGTGTCGCGCTACATGGACATCAAGATGCAGGGGCTCATATGACCGTCCAGCCCACCACCCCGGTTTCGGACGATGCCATCCGTTCGGCCCGCTTCCGGCGCGAGCGCGAAGCCGGATGGAAGCGGCTCGACGAGCTGGTGGCGCGGGCCGAGAAACGCGGCGTGCAGGGGATGAGCTACGAGGACACCCTGGCGCTGGCCTCGCTCTACCGGCAGGCGATGAACTCGCTTTCGGTGGCGCGGGCGATTTCCATGGACAAGGCGCTGCTGACCTATCTCGAAGCGCTCTGCGCACGGGCCTACCTGGTGGTCTACGCGCCACAGGAAAGCGTGACGGGCGTGCTCGGGCGGCTTTTCTCCCGCGGCATTCCCCAGGCATTCCGCCGCACGCAGGTGGCGCTTTTCGTGGGCTTCCTCGCCTTGATACTCGGGGCGTTTACCGGCTATGTGCTCTTTGGCCAGGACCCGGCCTGGTTTTTCACCTTCGTGCCGCCGGAGCTCTCGGACGGGCGCACGCCCGAGGCGTCCGCCGAATACCTGCGCCGCACGCTCTTTGATGACGGCGCGCTCACCGGCGAGACGTTGGGCGTCTTTGCCTCCTTCCTGTTTTCGCACAATACACAAGTGGCGATCCTGATCTTTGCACTGGGCATCTTCGTGACCCTGCCCAGCTTCGTGCTGACCTACTATAACGGCCTGATCCTCGGGGCCTTCTACGCAATGTTCGCGCAGGCCGGCCTGGGGTACGAACTGCTGGGATGGCTCTCGATCCACGGCGTCACGGAACTGGCGGCGATCTGTATCGCCTGTGCGGGCGGCGCACAGCTGGGCCTCGCCGTGCTTCTGCCGGGCAATCGCACCCGGCGTGCGGCCCTGAGCGAACGCGGCCGCGACGCGGTCAAGCTGATGATCCTCGCGGGACTGATGCTGATTGTCGCGGCCTTCGTCGAAGGCTTCCTGCGCCAACTCGTGCAATCCACCGAGATGCGCCTCGCCATCGGATGGGGTCTGGGGCTGGCCTGGTTCGGCTGGCTCATGCTCTCGGGTCGTGAAGGACGCCGCTCATGACGACGACAACCGTGGTCAAGGTCCAGGGCCAGCGAAGGCTCGAGAACTACCTGCCGCCCGAAGGCGTGCCGATCAGTTTCGACATCGCGGGGCTTGGCGCACGCCTCGGCGCGCAGATGCTGGACCTGATCATCACCTTCGGCGGTGTTCTGGTCTTCCTCCTCCTTCTGAACTGGGCCAATATCCTCGGCGGCAACGCCTTTGCCACGCTCTACTTCCTGCTGATATTCTTTGTCCGCATCCCCTACTACATCCTGTCGGAACTGGTGTGGAACGGACGCACCCTGGGCAAGCGCATCGTCAGGATCCGCGTGATCAGCGTCGACGGCACGCGCCTCACCCCCTACCAGATCACCGCCCGCAACCTGATGAAAGAGGTGGAAGTCTTCACCCCCATCACCATGCTCTTTGGCGCAACCGGTTTTGCCTGGCCGGTGGCCACGGCCATGCTTTTGTGGGTGTTCGGCGTGCTGGTCGTGCCCTTCCTGAACAAGCGCCGCCAAAGGCTGGGTGACATGATCGCCGGCACGATCGTGGTGGATCAGCCCAAGGCGGTGCTCCTGCCCGACCTGACCCAGACAGAGGGCCAGGGCGCGGGCGCGCGCTTTGTCTTCGATCCCAGCCATCTGGGTATCTATGGCCGCTATGAGCTGCAAACCCTGGAACAGATTTTGCGCGACCCGCCCAAAACCCCCCAGGCCCGCGCCCGCGTTGCCGAAGTCTGCGTGACCATCTTGAAAAAGATCGACTACCCCGAACCTGTCGAACATGGCGAGCAATGGGAATTCCTGCACGAATTCTACCGACAGCAGCGCGAGTATCTCGAAAGCCGCCATCTCTTTGGCGACAGCCGCGAGAACAAATTCCACGCCGAGACCAAAAAACAGGACATATCCAATTGAGCGCGCGGCCGCGCAGGACATCTCGTCCTCGCCCTTCGGGCTGCGTCCTCGGGGCGCCTCCGGCGGGGGTATTTCCAACCAGAAAGAAGCCGGTCTTTCCTCTGGCCGAAAGTATCCCGGAGGTTTGGGGGCAGCGCCCCTCAGGGCCTGCGTGGCCTGAGCGCAATCCGGCGGCGTGTGGCGCAGCCACTCCTGCGGAAAACGATTCCTGTGGACAGAAACGCCAAAGAGACCTAGGGCTCTGTGACCCTGCCAAGGGGGTGGATGGCGCGGAGTTTTGAAATGTTCCTGTCGGTCTTCGAGATGTTCAAGGTGGGGATCGGTCCCTCGTCGTCCCATACGATGGGGCCCATGGTGGCCGCGGCGCGGTTTCTCGACAGGATGCGGGCGGCCCCGTTCGGGTTTCACGGGCTCAAGGGCTCATTGCATGGCAGCCTGGCGTTTACCGGGGTCGGGCACGCCACGGACCGCGCGACCATCCTGGGACTCGCCGGGTTCGTGCCCGAGACCTATGACCACGAAAAGGCCGAGGCCGCGTTCGCGCATATCCGGGACACCCACACCGTCTCGCCCGAGGGGCTGGGCACGCTCAGCTTTAACCCCAGGGACGATCTGGTGTTCGATTTCGGGCCCAACCTGCCGGGCCATGCCAACGGGATGGTGCTGATGGCCACCGACGCGCAGGGCGACACGATCCTGCAGGAGACATACTATTCCATCGGCGGCGGTTTCGTGATGACCGAGGCTGAACTGGCCGAGGGCCGCAATACCGATGAGGGCGCGCCGGTCCCCTACCCGTTCAAGTCCGCGCTCGAGATGCTGGAAATGGCCGAGCATTCGGGCAAGACCATCGCGGAGATGAAGCGCGAGAACGAAGTCTCGCGCGGCGGGGCGGACAATCTCAAATCCGGCACGGCGCGCATCTGGCAGGTGATGAACGACTGTATCAACCGGGGACTTGAAAACGACGGCACCCTGCCGGGCGGACTTAACGTCAGGCGCCGCGCCAAGGGCATCCATGATGCGCTGCTGGCCGAGCGCGGCACCAACCTCGCGGCACCGCACAAGATCAATGACTGGATGAGCGTTTACGCCATGGCCGTGAACGAGGAGAACGCCGCGGGCGGACAGGTGGTAACGGCCCCCACCAATGGCGCGGCGGGCGTGGTGCCGGCGGTGATCCGCTACTATCTCGATCACGTACCGGATGCCACCGAGGCGCGGGTCGAGGAATTCCTGCTCACCGCCGCCGCCATCGGGGGCCTCGTGAAGTTCAACGCCTCGATCTCGGGCGCCGAGGCGGGCTGCCAGGCGGAAGTGGGCAGTGCTGCGGCCATGGCCGCGGCGGGTCTCTGCGCCGTGATGGGCGGCTCGCCGGCCCAGATCGAGAATGCCGCCGAGATCGCACTCGAGCATCACCTCGGGATGACCTGCGATCCGGTAAAGGGCCTGGTGCAGGTGCCGTGCATCGAGCGTAACGGCCTGGGGGCGATCAAGGCCGTCAGTGCCGCCTCGCTCGCCCTGCGCGGCGACGGCACGCATCTTGTGCCGCTGGATGCCTGCATCGAGACCATGCGCCAGACCGGCGCGGACATGAGCGAGAAGTACAAGGAAACCTCGCTGGGGGGGCTCGCCGTCAACGTCCCCAACTGCTGATGACGCGCCCGGGACACACCACGCTCGGCATTCTCTTCATGGTCGGGTTTTCGGTGATCGCCCCGGTCATGGACACCGCGGCAAAGCTCATCGGGGACAGTATCGCGGTCGCCCAGGTCGCCACCACCCGTTTCGTGTTCCAGGCCGCGCTGCTTTTGCCCCTGGCCGCCTTGCTGGGGGCCATGCACCGCCCAGCGCGTGCCGAGATGGGCCTGCACCTGCTGCGCGCGGCGCTCTTGCTGCTGGCGACCTCCATGTTTTTCTTCTCGCTGCGCTACATGCCCGTGGCCGAAGCGATCTCGATCTTCTTTGTCGAACCCTTCATCCTGACCCTGCTTGGCGCGTGGCTTCTGTCCGAAGCGATCGGCCCGCGCCGCTACATTGCCTGTGCCGTGGGGTTCGCCGGGGCGCTGATGATCATCCGGCCAACCTTTCAGGAGGTGGGGCCCGTCGCGCTTCTGCCGCTCGGCACTGCGGGGCTTTTCGCTCTGTACATGATCCTGACGCGCCGCATGGCCCTGCGAATGCACCCGATCACGCTTCAGGCCTATACCGGCTGTGCCGCGCTGATCATCGCGCTCCCCATCCTGATGCTGTTCAACGGTTCCGGCGTGAGCGAGCTTGATCCCTCCTGGCCTGACGCGCGCATCGCCTGGCTGCTCGGCGTGGTCGGTCTCATCGCCACGCTCAGCCATGTCTGCATCAGCTTTGCACTGCGCTTTGCGCCCGCCTCCACGGTGGCCCCTCTGCAATATCTCGAGATCGTGTCGGCCACGCTCTTGGGCTTTTATGTGTTCGGCGACATCCCCGACGCGCTGACCTGGATGGGCATCGCCCTCATCGTCGGCTCGGGGTTGTTCGTGTTCATGCGCGAGAGGCACCTGGAACGCCGCCCGACGCCCGCGCCCTGATTACCAGCGCGCCACCGTCTGCCCCAGGGCACGGACCACCTCGCCCAGCACCTCCACCGGCAGGATCAGCAGCATCTTGGGCGCGGTAAAGCTCAGATGCACCGCCCCCTGCGCCGGGCCCAGCGCCCGGTTCGAGGTGCCGACCTTGCCGTCGGGCGCGAAATTCAGCCCCGCAATGGGCCATTCCAGCCCGTCCGACACGCCCTCGACCGCGCCCATCGGAAACAGCGAGACAAGGCTGTCCTGCTCCAGCTCAAGCCGCAGACTGGGGGGCGCCAGCAGCATCAGGGTGTTGCGCCCTATCAGGATTACCCGCCGTTCGGGATGCCGGATCAGCGTGTTGCAGGCCGCCAATCCGTGATCCAGCCGCCCACCGGTAAAGCCCACGCCCAGTATCAGCGGCGCACCGATCGACCGCACAGCCTTGTCGAAATCCGTGCTGTCCTGCTCTTCGATAACGTGTTGAGCCGCCTGCGGGATTGCGGAGCGCGCCGCATCGGAAATGGAATCGAAATCCCCGATCACCGCCGCAGGCGTCACACCGGCGGCGAGGGCCGCATCCGCGCCCCCATCGGCGGCCACCACATGCGGGGCCAGCGCCAGCGCCGCGCGCAGGGCACCGTCCAGAACTTCGCCACCACCCACCAACGTGATCGGTTCCGATCTGGTAACAATCATGATTTCTCCCCCTGATTACCGCCTGTTTAGGAAACAGATCACATTATAGCCACGAAATGATACGCTCGATTTCTCAGATTCGGACCTCTTTGGACAGGCCTTGCATGGTAAACAAATCCCGTGTGGGCAACACGAGAGCGAGCATAAGATGGTGAATACGAGCAAAATCCTCACGGTCTCCTACGGGACCTTTTCCTGTACCCTCGAAGGGTTCGACGACAGCTTTGACACGATGAAGGCGATCGCGGAGTATTTCCGCGACCTGGCGGCGGATGACCGCTATTTCGGCGCCGAACCGCCCACCCCTGACGCCGATATGCTTGCGCGCATTGCCGAGCGCGAGATCGCGCGCCGGGTCGAGGCCCATGATCAGGACGGCCGCATTCACCTGCGCGCCGCCGATGGGGCCGACGACCAGCCTGCACCTCATTCCGAACCCGTTGCCAAACTGGCGCTGCCCGCGGGTGAGGATCTGGCCGAACCGGCCATGGACAGCCCTGCCATGTCTCCTGCTCGCGGCATGGCAGAGGCTGCTCCGAAAACCGAGGCCGCCGAACATCCGGAAACCGACCTCTCGGCCATGGCCGAAGACGAGGCTCTCGAAAGCGCCACGGACGCCGCGCCGGAGGCCGCCGCCGAACCGGTCGCCGCCGAACGCGACGACACCGCGGTTGAAAGCGTGGCCGACAAACTGCGCCGCATTCGCGCCGTGGCCAGCCCTGCCGGCGACACGTTCACCGGCGACAGCTACAACGAGGACGAGCACGCACAGGATTTCCTCGACAGCTCCGGTGCCGAATTCGAAGACGCCCTGGACGAGGCCCTGTTCCCGAACACCATGGACGAGCCTCAGCCCGAAGTCACAATGGACGAAACTCAGCTCGAAGACATCATGGTCGAGGCCCAGGCCGACGCCGCAGTACCCGCTGAGGACGAGAACGCGCGCGACCTGGACGACGAAACCACGCTGAGCGTGCTCAACACGCTCTCCGCGCTCGAAGCCGACGACACCGAACCCATGCTGTCCGAGCCTGCCGAACCCATGGCCGACCCGTCCGAGCTGGCAGAGGACGAAGGCGAAGAGGACGCCCTCAGCGCGATGATCGAAACCGCCGAGGACATGCCCGAAGAGGACACGCTGGCCCAATTGATGGCTGACGCCATGCAGGGTGATGCCGCCGAAGCCACCGCCGAGGCCGCAGACCACGTCCCTGCCGAAGACGCAAGCCCGGACACCGGCCGGAGCGACGATGACGCCGAGGACAGCGACGAGGCCGACGCGCCCGCCGAGACCGGCAACCCGCTCAACGCCCGCGTGATCAAGATGAAGCGCAGCGATTTCGAGACAGCCATGGCAGGAGACGACGCCGCGGACGACATCGAAGACGACGTCGACACGGATGCGATACTCAGCCCCGAGGACGAGGCCGAGCTGCAACGCGAACTGGCCGAGGTCGAGGCCGAGCTTGAGCACGACAACGCTTCTGCCGACGCAGAGGACAGCGCCGAAGACATCGCTGAGGACGACGCATCGGACACGGCTCCCGACGCCGAGGCCGAAGCCGAAGCAGAAGACGAAGCCGCTGCGCGTCGCCGCGAAGGAGCGGCACAGCTCGGGGCCGAGGCCGACGCCGCCGAGGCCGACCGCATCTTCGACGAGGCCAACACCCAGCTGGATGACAGCACAGGGTCCGCACGTCGCAACGCCATACAGCACCTGCGCGCCGCCGTCGGTGCCGCCAAGGCCGAAAAAGAGGCCGGCGGCGACATTTCGTCCGAAACCGACGCCGCGCCCTATCGTCTGGACCTGGAACAGGCCGTGCGCCCGCGCCGTCCGCAATCCAGTGGCGAGAGCCGCGCCGAGCGCCCGAACATCGCGCGCCCTGCGCCGCTTCGTCTCGTCGCTGAACAGCGTGTTGACACACCCAGCGAACCGGTGCGCCCGCGCCGCATCTCCCAGGCCGAAATCGCCGAGACACCCGCATCGGAGTTGCCGTCGGACGCGACAAGCTTTGCCGAATACGCAAACAGCGTCGGCGCCGACAGCCTGCCCGACCTGCTCGAGGCGGCCGCTGCCTACCTGTCGGATGTCGAAGGCCGCGACCAGTTCTCGCGCCCGATGCTGATGACCAAGCTCAGGGAGATCGACGAGGACGGTTTCAGCCGCGAAGACGGGCTGCGCTCCTTCGGTCAGCTCCTGCGCCAGGGCAAGCTGCAAAAGCTCAAGGGCGGCCGCTTTACGGTCACCGAGGTGACGGATTTCCGCCAGGCGGGCTAAGGTTCGTCAGACCGCTTCATGCGATACCCCCGAGGTCTCACACCCTCGGGGGTTTTCCTTTTTGAACCCTTTGCAAGACGCGCCCGACACCCTATATTCACTCTGTCCCCTCGGGGACTATGGACATAAACGCGCTCGTAATAAGCGGATCGGACCCGGGGGCGGTACCCGGCGACTCCACCAACACCCGTTCATTTGGCGGTCATGGGGTCGAAACAGGATCGACGAACGTCTAAAGGGGTTAGCTTTGTTTCGGTGAGGTACCACCGTTATCGGTCCGAACAGTACAATTGCAAATGACAATCGTGCTCCGGTAGCTCTGGCTGCGTAAGCAGTCCGAAAAACCGAAAACTAAGTCCTTGCGCCTAGCCGCGTAAGGCGGGGTCCGCAGGCACCTGGCAACAGAAGCCTGCACCTTTCCACTTTGCACAGGTCTCACAGAGCGATTTGGCAGGTCCGGTGGCTCGCCCCGGCAAGGTCAGATCGGCAGGAGGAACGCTCTGGCCAGGCGCAGAATACCGCCTGTTGTACTTATCCTTCTGGTTTGGCTCGTGTCGTAAACCACCAGATGCCCGCGGTTGTCCGCTTTCCTGACCGAGTACCCGGACAGAAAAATATCACTCACAGTCAGCGAACTGATCAGGTTGAACTGCGTGTCGCGGCGCCAGGCAATCAGGCTGGAGCCCTGCATGATGTTGCCCGTGCCGCGGTCCGCCCCGGCCAGGGGTTCCGATTCCGTTCTGAGAAACAGCCGCCCCGGCCCGTTGACCGAATGATAGATGGCCCGCCCGAATATCAATGCACCCAACGACAGCGAAATATGACGCTCCAGCCGGCAACTCCGGGAAAAACCAACGACCGTCCGCATGTCGACAAAGACTTCTTCTTCCTCCAACAAATCCCACTGAACGATCTGAGCCGGCGGGTCGACGATCAAATCACAACTCGCGACCCCTTTCGCCGCCGAGAAATCCACCAGGCACATCGCCAGGTTCCTTGAGAACAGACGCTTGACGACCAGTTTCGTGGGTTGCGGGATGCGCCTGCGATCAACCACGTTGTTGCCGCAGGCCCGAAAAGCGACATAGTACTGATCGTGCCCGTCCCCGCGCGCCAGCTCCAGTCGCGATCCTTTCTTGGACATCCGCCCGACCTTTTTGATGGTTTCTCCCTCTTCGGTCTGCGCCAGGGAAACCGTCACGCGGTCGTAAAACACGCGCGCGAAAACGATCATCATGGACTTCATCAAGATCATCAGACCGTAGAACAGCATCACCCAACCCACGTATTTCAATCCGGTCGCAGTGTCGGAAATTCGCCGGTTGGTTTGCGCACTCAGCTGCGACAACTGCTCGTCCACAAGCCGGTTGATCTGAGCGGCATCCCGACGCGCGCCCTCATCCATTCCATCAAGTTTCCGGCGCAAGTCGGCCATCATGGACTCCCGACCGGACACATAGGCACTGTTGATCATGGATTTGATGCCATTCTTGATATAGCAGGAAATATCCAGAAATCCGCAACCGCTGGTACGGGTTCCCGGAAAACGGTCCGGCAAGTTTGAGCGCACTTCGCGCTCGATTGAGTCCGTCGTGCCATCCATCCTGTCGGCCTGGACAACCACGCGACCCCGGATTTCGGCAGACTGTTTTTCCAGCAAGCGCCGGATTGCGTCATTTGCGGCATCCTCGACAGTGTCAAAATCGGGTGCCGGGCCCACAGCCTGCAGGACATCGCCACCCGGATAGACGCTGGGTTTTTCACGCGCTTCGATATTGTTCAGATAATCTTTCAGAGGGGTTTTCACAAAACTCTCGTCGAGCCAGTGATACAGCAATGCACTGACCAGAAAGAGCAGCGGCATCGGCCACCATAACCGCAATGTCGTCAGTCGCACGCCTTTCAGCAGGCGCGGATCCGCTTCCCGGGTTCGCGCGCGCGTCGGACCATTCTCCTGGATCAGTTTGGCTATCATCCGGAAAAACATCAGCGCTGTCAGACAGATCAAAACACTGATCTGCGAAGGAAAATATGCGGTAAAGAGTGGCCCCAGGATGGTCCAGCCCGAAGAGAAGGTGAACATCAGGATGTCAAAGATCATGACCCCCGCCACGGTGCGAAACCCCCAGGCGGAAACGGTCGGACGCAGCACGACAGAGGCAAAGGTCAGGATGCCGGTCAGAGTGTAGAGCCCGTAGAACATTTCAAACCCGATACCCGGCATGATGTCCTGTCCCAGAACCCTTGCGATCCACGGCGACGCCTTCACCGCCATGGCAAGCAGGATCAGCGAGGAGACAAAACAAAACGTGAAATCGGCCCTGCGAATAAAGATCAGCGCCGCAGATGTGAGCACGACCAGCACAATCGCCGGGACCAGCCCGTAGTTTTGCGGCGCGGCGCGGGCCATCTCCTGCAACATTTCCTGGTTCCAGGGCGCAAAGATCATCCCCGAAATCATGAACGGGACAAGCGTCAGCAAGGCGATGCCGTTTTGCTGCGCCCGGAGCACGGACGGAACGGAATTGATCATTTTCCGGTAACGTTCAGGCACAGATTTCATATTGCTCAACCGAATGGAGATTCATGCAATCTTCGCACGACCGTAGAATGTGCATACTTCTCGGTCAACTTGCCCCATGTTGACCTGCACGGCAACTTGGGGCATCTGTTGCGCAGGCGACCGGCGCGCGGCTGCCCCTTGAGGCCAGGGCTCAAAGCCGCATCCACTGCTTGTTTCCAGAGGATGCTATTGCCGTGACCAGCCCCGATGAATGCTTCCCCGCCCGCTGCATCCGCCCGATCGGCCCGCCCGAAGTCGCGGCCTGCACCCGTGCCCTCTGTGGCGCGACACGCCGGACCTGATCCGTGGCCCCGTCCTTTTCTGCGCTTTTCCATAGCTTCGGTCGCATCGGGCTCCTGTCCTTCGGCGGGCCTGCGGCGCAGATATCGCTCATGCATGACGAGCTGGTGGACCGCCGCCGCTGGCTGACCGAGGAGCAGTTTCTTGGCGCGTTGTCCTTTTGTATGCTGCTGCCGGGCCCCGAGGCGATGCAACTGGCCACCTATGCGGGCTGGCGGCTGCGCGGCGTGCCCGGCGGGCTGCTGGCGGGTCTGCTCTTCGTCGGGCCCGGTGCGGTCGTCATCCTGGCCCTGGCGCTGGCCTATGCGCAATTCGCCGATCTCGATTGGGTGCAGGCGGCGTTTCTCGGCATCAAGGCCGCGGTCGTGGTGATCGTCCTGCGTGCGCTCTGGTCACTGTCGCGCAAGGCGCTCGAACGCCGCGCGCATTGGGTTCTGGCAGGCTGCGCCTTTGTCGCCATGTATGCCCTGTCGGTTCCCTTCCCGCTGGTCATCGTCGCGGCGGCACTGGCCGGATTTCTGCTCGGCCGTGACGCGCGCCCCGATGTCGCGCCACCCCGTCCCGCCCATGGCCACCTTCTGCGCACGATCGCCATATGGGGCACCCTCTGGGTCGCTCCCGTCGCGCTGGCTCAGGCGCTCGGGGCCACGTTCCTGACCGAGATCGGCCTCTTCTTCTCCAAGCTCGCCGTAGTCACATTCGGCGGGGCCTATGCCGTGCTCGCCTACATGACCCAGGCCGTGGTCGAGACCCATGGCTGGCTCACGACACCCCAGATGATCGACGCGCTTGGCCTGGCCGAGACGACCCCCGGCCCGCTGATCCTCGTGACCGAGTTCGTCGGGCTGCTTGCAGGCTTTGCAGAGGGCGGTCTGCCTCTGGCACTTCTGGCCGGGGCGCTGACGCTCTGGGTCACGTTCATCCCCTGTTTTCTGTGGATTTTCGCCGGAGCGCCCTATGTCGAATGGCTTCTGGCCCGGCCCCGGCTCAAAGGCGCGCTGGCCGGGATTTCCGCCGCCGTGGTAGGGGTGATCCTCAACCTGGCTCTCTGGTTTGCCCTGAATGTGCTGTTCGAGGCTGTGCAGGACACAGCACTCGGCCCATGGCCCGATGCCACCACGCTTTCGGTCCGCGCCCTTGTTCTGACACTGCTTTCGGCCGGTCTCATGCTGGGCCTGCGCCTCGGGCTCATCACCACGCTTGCCCTGACGTCAGCTGCGGCTCTCGCGATGGCCTGGGCGCTTTGAAAAGCCGCCGTGCGGCACCCTGACAGGGCTTTCGTTTTCCTTCGAATCCCCTATGCTGAAGAAGACGCCAGAGCAGGCTACAGCGGGGGCAGACATGTCGCGCACCATCGACTACGGCAAATTGATGCACGCCGCGATGCGACGGCTCATCCAGGACGTTCTGACCGATGTGGAGGCCAATGGCCTTCCCGGCGCGCATCATTTCTTCGTCACCTTCGACACCACGCATCCCGATGCCGTGCTCGCCGACTGGCTGCGCGAACGCTACCCGGAGGAAATGACAGTGGTGATGCAGCACTGGTACGACAATCTGGCGGTCAGCGATGACGGCTTTGGCGTCACGCTGAATTTCGGCGACGCGCCCGAGGACCTCTATGTCCCTTATGACGCGATCCAGACTTTTGTGGACCCGTCCGTCGAATTCGGCCTGCGCTTCGAGCAGCATGACGAGGACGATGAGGACGCGCCGGACCCCGCCGAAGACATTGCCGCCGCACCCCGGGCGCCCGAGGCCAAGACCGCCGAACCGGATCGCTCGGATGCGGATGTGGTAAGCCTCGACAGTTTCCGGAAATAGTCCCGGCACCAGGGCCGCGGGGGCAGGATCGTCCCGCCATCCGCGCCAGTATACCGAAGTATACATTGTTGACGCCCCCGCCCTGTCGGGTATGACAGGGCGGACCCATCTCACCTGGAGCGTCCCATGACCGCCACCCGCACCGAAACCGACAGCTTTGGCCCCCTCGAGGTTCCCGCCGACAAATACTGGGGCGCACAGACCCAGCGGTCGATCATGAACTTCCCCATCGGCTGGGAAAAACAGCCCATCGCCATCGTGCGCGCGCTGGGGGTGATCAAACAGGCCTGTGCGGAGGCCAACAAGGCCTCCGGCAAGCTCGACGAGGCCCGCGCCGATGCGATCATTCAGGCAGCAGGCGAAGTGGTCGCAGGCCGGCTCGACGACAACTTCCCGCTCGTGGTGTGGCAGACCGGCTCGGGCACGCAATCGAACATGAACGCCAACGAGGTCATTGCCAACCGCGCGATCGAGATCATGGGCGGCGTGATCGGTTCCAAGGACCCGGTCCACCCCAACGACCATTGCAACATGGGCCAGAGCTCGAACGACACCTTCCCCACGGCCATGCATATCGCCACCGCCATGACAGCCCGCGACGTGACTCTTCCGGGCCTTAAGAAACTCCATCAGGCTCTTGAAAAGAAAGTCAAAGACTTTGACGGCATCATCAAGATCGGCCGCACCCATACCCAGGACGCGACGCCGCTGACCCTCGCTCAGGAGTTCTCCGGCTACAGCCACCAGGTCGCCATGGGGCTGGTTCGCATCAACGACGCGCTGGGGCGCATCTACGAGCTCGCCCAGGGCGGCACCGCCGTGGGCACCGGGCTTAACACCGCCAGGGGCTGGGACGTGACCGTGGCCGCCAACATGGCGCGCATCACCGGCCTGCCCTTCGTCACAGCACCCAACAAGTTCGAGGCGCTCGCCGCCCATGACGCGATGGTGGAAATCTCCGGCGCGCTGAAGACCGTCGCCGCTTCGCTCTTCAAGATCGCCAATGACATCCGCTTTCTCGGCTCCGGCCCCCGCTGTGGTCTGGGCGAGCTGATCCTGCCGGAGAACGAGCCCGGCAGCTCGATCATGCCCGGCAAGGTGAACCCCACCCAGTGCGAGGCGCTCACCCAGGTCTGCGCGCATGTCATGGGCAACGATGCCGCTGTCGGTTTTGCCGGCAGCCAGGGCCATTTCGAACTGAATGTCTACAAACCCATGATGGCCTATAACGTGTTGCAATCCATGCAACTTCTGGGAGATGCCGCCTCGGCCTTCACCGACAACCTGGTGGACGGGCTCAGGGCCGACGAGCCCCGCATCGACAAGCTGATGCGCGAATCGCTGATGCTGGTGACGGCGCTGGCGCCCGAGATCGGCTACGACAACGCCACCAGGGTGGCCAAGACCGCCCACAAGAACGGCACCACGCTCAGGCACGAGGCCATCGCGCTCGGCTTTGTGGACGAAGAAACCTTTGATCGCGTCGTGCGCCCCGAGAACATGGTCGGCCCAAAATAACCGACCTGCCCGAGCCTGAGCCCGAGCGGGGAATCGATGCCGCCGCGCGCAAGGACAAAGACTGGGGACCACAGCTGAAAACCCTCGCGGGTCATCTGTCACCGGGCGACAAATCTGTTCTCATCGCCATGCTCCAGGGCGGCGCAGCCGAGGACAAGGTGGCCATGACCTCCCGGGGGTCGCCCAATGACTGGTTCTGGGCGCACCTGTCACGCGTGGGCCTCATGGAGGTGCGCCCGGAGGCAGCACCCGAAGCCCTGCGCGAGGTGGTCATCGCCTATGCGCTGACGCCCGACGGCCGCAAGTACCTGCCCGGTTTGCTGCCCGGCCTGTTCTGAACCCTCCCCCGCGGCCATATCCTGTGCTGGCATTATTGCGCGCCACCGCTATGCTGGGCCCATGGCCGAGATCACCAACCTGAACCGTTTTCGCAAGACCCGCGCCCGCGCCGAAAAAAAGGCGAAGGCCGACGAAAACGCCGCCAAACACGGACGCAGCAAGGCCGCCAGGAGCCTCGACAAGGCGCGCAAGGACAAGACCGTCACGCGACTCGATCAGCACAAGCGCGAACCATGACCGATCCCGACCGTCAGGGCCGTCCCGTCAAGCGCTCGCTCACCCTGCGCGGCCACCGCACCTCCGTATCGCTGGAAGAGCCCTTCTGGCAGGCGTTTCGCGACATCGCCGCGACACGCGGCATACCGCTCAATCAGCTCGCCTCCGAGATCGACGCCGCGCGCAGCCTCGGCGGCGACACTGCCTCGGGCCTCGCCTCGGCCATCCGCGTCTTCGTGTTGGCGCATTATCGCGATACCGTGCGCACCCCCGGCGGGGGCAGTGGCTGAGCATCGCCCCCGCCCGGGCTTGCGCCACCCCCACGCGACGTCCAGGGCCCGGATGCATCGAAGAATTCCGAGGATGCCGGATCATGCACGCAAACCCGGTTCCGCCCGGACCGTTTGGCACGGTATAGAGCCTCGTCCGCGCGATGCAGGGACACGTCGATCTCTTCAGCCGACGCGATCTGGGCCACGCCGAAGCTTGCCGTTATGGCCACCTCCGCGCCGCTGATAACATAGTCGCGCGTTTCCACGCAGGCCCGCAAACGCTCCGCCGTGGCCACGGCCTCGGCCTCGGTCCCGGCACGCAGAAGAATGACGAATTCCTCGCCCCCGAAACGCGCCACGAGGTCGTCCTCGCGGCAGTTGCGCACCAGCGTCGTGGCGAATTGCTTGAGCACGGCATCGCCCGCCTGGTGCCCGTAGCGGTCGTTGACCGCCTTGAAATGATCAATATCCGCCGCGATCACCATCTGCGGCCAGGTCTCCAATGCCGCGACATGCTCGTAAAACCGCATTCGCGAGCAGGTTTCGGTCAGCGCATCATGGCTTACCACATGCTCGAGCTGCTCGGTCAGCTTGTGAATGTCGAGCATCCTGACGCCCACGAAATACGAAATCGGCGCCGCGAGGCTGACCGCGATCACCAGGCTGGGGAACCACAGATGGGCAACCGTCCCCGGGGGATAGATCACCGCCTGCAGCGCGAAATTGCCCACGACCGCAACCAGCGAAATCGCCAGGCTGAACAGCCGCACATCGGCCATGCTCTTCAATCGCAACTGCATCGCGCATCTCCGCAAGATGCCCGAACCCTAACCGTTGCGGGTTAACAACCGGTTGCGGACCGCGTGCTCGCGACGCCTTGGCGCGTGCCCCGATCCTGCCTATAAGGGCCGCGACAAACCTTTTGGAAAGCCCGCCCATGCGCCGCGCCCGGATCACCCGCAAGACCGCCGAGACCGAGATTTCCGTCGAGATGTCTCTCGATGGCACAGGCCTTTACGACAACGAGACGGGCATCGGCTTTTTCGACCATATGCTTGACCAGCTGGCCCGCCACGCGCTGATCGACCTGAAAATCCGCTGCGCGGGCGATCTGCATATCGACGACCATCACTCGGTCGAGGATGTCGGCATCGCCCTGGGTCAGGCCCTGGCCCAGGCCCTGGGTGACAAGACGGGCATCCGCCGCTACGGGTCCTGCCTGCTGCCCATGGATGATGCCCTGGTGCGCGCGGCGCTCGATCTGTCCGGACGCCCCTTCCTGATCTGGAACATGGATTTGCCCACGGCCAGGATCGGCAGCTTCGACACCGAACTGGTGCGCGAGTTCTTTCAGGCCTTCTCGACCCATGGCGGGATAACCCTGCATGTGGACGCGCTGCACGGCATCAACAGCCACCACATGGCCGAGGCCGCCTTCAAATCGGTGGCCCGGGCCCTGCGCGAGGCCGTCGAGACCGATCCGCGCAAATCCGACGCGATCCCGTCGACCAAGGGCACGCTCTGAGCCATGCAGACCGTCATCGTGGATTATGGTGCGGGCAACCTGCACTCGGCCGAAAAGGCGTTTCAGCGCATGGCGCGGGAGGCGGGTGCCGGCGATGTCACCGTCACCTCGGACCCGTCCGCGGTGGCCCGCGCCGATCGCGTTGTTCTTCCCGGTGACGGCGCATTTCCGGCCTGCCGCAAGGCGCTGTTCGACCACTCGGGACTGTTCGAGGCGATCGAAGAGGCGGTGATCGCCCGCGCCCGCCCCCTGATGGGCATTTGCATCGGGATGCAGATGCTGGCCAGTCGCGGACTGGAATACACCGAGACGCCGGGATTTGACTGGATCGGCGGCAGCGTCGTGCCGATCACCCCGTCCGACGCGGCGCTCAAGGTGCCGCATATGGGCTGGAACGACCTGAACCTGGCGGGCGATGATCACCCGGTGCTGGCGGGTGTCAGCACCGGGGATCACGCCTATTTCGTGCATTCATACCATTTCGAGGTGACCGATCCGGCACACCGGCTCGCGCATGTGGACTATGGCGGCGAGATCACCGCCATCGTCGGGCGTGACACCATGATCGGCACGCAGTTCCACCCAGAAAAGAGCCAGACAACCGGGCTCAGGATGATCGCCAATTTCCTGGCCTGGCGGCCCTGACGACGCGGACACCCAAGCGGGCGCGGTCCGGGCTCAAGCCCGGCTCAGCCTCATTTCAACCGCGTCCAGACCTGCCCGTCACAAATCACGCCCTTGCAGCCGCGTACGTTCAACGTGTTGCCACGCAGATCCATACTGGCCCTGGCGTTGACGTTGAGCAGAGGCACCCAAGCGGTCCCACCGTCATACTTGCCGCCTCCCGCGGGTTTCATACCCCAGAAAACCTGCTTGCCGACATTCTTCGTCGACACCTGACGCCCCAAGGCGTCGAAGGCCCGGGACACGCGTCCGCACAATCCGGTACCACAAGGTTCAACCTCGATATGCGCGGTCAGGTTCTTGCGGTCCGGCGGTGTGACCCAAGTGCCGATAGCCGGGTCCCTGGCCTGCGCCGCCGTGGCGGCGAGAAACATGAAGAGTACTGTGTAAAGAGTTGTTTTCACCGGCATTGTCTCCAACCAGTGACCCTCGGCCGGAGGGCGCGTGCCGCGACTCATCCGGTTGCGGCAACTCTTCCATAATCATCGCGCGGCACACATGCCAGCGCCTTGATCAAAGCCACCGCCCATCGGCCATTTCGCGCCGGCCCTCGCACGCAACAGGGTGCCCCCCGTGGAACGCCCGGCAGACCGCCTGCCTTCGGTGGCGAGACCCTACTTCACCTTTTCCCAGGTGCCGCCATCGCGGCAAATACCCAGCACACAGCCCGAGACCTTCAGTGTCTTGCCGCTCAGCATCAGCCTGGATTTGTAGGTCTTGTCCCGGTCCGGCGAATAGACCTTGCCGGAATACTTGCCGCCGCCCTTGCTGACGGTGTCCGAGATGATCTGACGACCCACATTGTCGCTCTGGATTTCCTGACCGGCCGCGTTATAGGCCTTGATCAGCGTTCCACACAGTTTCGCGCCACACGGAGCCACCTTGATCAGGCCCGAATTTCCATTGTCATCGGCGGCTGTGCGCCACATGCCCTCAAGCGGGTCCGCCAGGGCCGCACCTGCACTCAAAACCACCGCCACCACCGCACCAAGAACCAGTTTCATCATGTTTCCTCCCTGAGTTCGGGTCAAAGCATGACCCGGGGCAGGCCCTTCGATCAACGATGACGCCACGTCGCGTTGCAAATCCGGCGGGTCCGTGCCAAAGCGCGTTTCACCAACCCTTGCGGAGCCCAGCCATGATCCTCTACCCCGCCATCGACCTCAAGGACGGCCAGGCCGTGCGTCTGCTGCGTGGGGAAATGGACGCCGCCACCGTCTTCAATGACGATCCTGCCGCCCAGGCGATGGAGTTCGTCTCGGCGGGTTGCGAATGGCTGCATCTGGTTGATCTCAACGGCGCCTTCGAGGGCGAGCCCGTCAATGCCACCCCGGTCGAGGCCATCCTGTCCGCCACGAAAACCCCGGCGCAGCTGGGCGGCGGCATCCGCGACATGGCCACCATCGAACGCTGGCTGTCCAAGGGGCTGGCCCGGGTGATCCTGGGCACCGTCGCGGTCGAAAACCCTGCCCTCGTGCGCGAGGCCGCCCGCGCTTTCCCGGGGCAGGTGGCCGTGGGGATCGACGCCCGCGACGGGCGCGTGGCGACCAAGGGCTGGGCGGAGGAGACCGACGTCATGGTCACTGACCTTGCCAAATCCTTCGAGGATGCGGGCGTCGCGGCGATCATCTACACCGACATCAACCGTGACGGCGCCATGCAGGGCCCCAATATCGAGGCCACAGCAGCGCTCGCCCGCGCCGTCTCGATCCCGGTGATCGCCTCGGGCGGGGTCTCGTCTCTTGACGACCTCATCGCCCTGCGCGACTGCGGCGCGCCGCTTAATGGCGCGATTTCGGGCCGTGCGCTCTATGACGGGGCGCTTGATCTCGCAGAGGCTCTCAAGGCGCTGCGCTGATGGGTATCCTCATCCAGATTTTCTGGCGCGCACTCCCACTCGCCGCAGCCATCGGCGCGTTTTTCTCAAAAGCCGCGCGGCGCGCCGCCTGTCATGGGGCGTTGTGGCCGCGATTGTCGCGGGCCTGATCGTGGACACGCTGAAAATGCAAAGCTACGACGCCCTGTTCGCCAATGGCGATTGCACGCCGCTGGCACCTTGCCGCAACACGGTCTGGGGCACGATCGCGATGGTCGTCCTATCCCTGCTCGGCGCTTTGCTCTACTTCACCGCACCGCTCCTTCTGGCCATCGCGGGAACAATCGCGTTCTTCCTCGAACGCAAAGCCCGCAAACCGGACACAACATTCGACTGAGCCCTGTCTTTCTTCTGGCCAAAAAATATCCCGGGGGTGTGGGGGCAGAGCCCCCACCCGGTCGACGCGCCGAAGGCGCGGCGAAACCTTGTCAGCCGCCCGCCGCCTTCGCCGCCAGCTTGCCCAGCGCCTTGGTCATCTTGCCCACATAGTCGGCATCCGCAGGCACACCCTCGGCATCCTCCAGCATCTCTGCGGGGTCCTCATAGGTCACCCAGACCTGCCCCTCGGCATCTTCAAAAACCAGCACCTTCAACGGCAGGAACAGTCCCGCCAGCGGATCGTCCTGCATCGCAGGCGTGCCCAGCTTGGGATTGCCGAAGATCAGCACCTGGCTGGGGGCCAGCTCCATCCCCGCCTTCTCGGCCCCGCCCGCATGATCGATGCGCGCAAAGACGCGCGCGCCCGCGCCTTTCACCGCCGCTTCCAGCGCATCCATGGTGCTGGCCACATCGCCGCTGGCCTTCACTCTCACGATGTCCTGAACATCCGCCATCACTGGTCCTGCCATCAACGCGCCCACAAGCGCGATCGCCAAACGTTTCATATCTCACCTTCCACCGATTTTCGTACCATACTGTCCGGTCTAAATCGCCTTGAACAATGACTTTTTCGTTAACGACAGGCGATGCGCGGGAACGCGCCGCTTTGGTCCCTCGCCGCGCGAAGACCCGCCAGTTCCCGGGCGGGCGGCAAACCGGGTTCCGGTACGCCCCCCGGATAAGAGGCAAGGGCCTCTCTTCCGGACGACACCGCCCGGCCGCCAAAACCCCGCTCCCGCGCGCTCCACAGTCCCGGCCGTGTTCCCGACCACCGCGCTGCCGCCCGGTCGCTGTCGCCCCCAAAACGACCCGGGACCGCATCGTGTGCGTTCCGAGCAGGTCCGCATAAGCCGCGCCCCACGGGCCCGCCGCCCCCGCCATACCGGCGGGCGCACCTGTCTGGCGCTGATCATGCCCGATCGCATCGCCAACGCCCGCAACGCGCCATCCCCTGATTTCGCGCATTCCGGCTCTGGTCAACCGCGCCAAACGCCCCTAAAAGCAGGCGAGATCCGAGATAGGCACACCATGCTCAAGACCCGCATCATCCCCTGCCTCGACGTGGCCGATGGCCGCGTGGTCAAGGGCGTGAACTTCGTCGACCTGGTCGATGCAGGCGACCCGGTGGATGCCGCCCGCGCCTATGACCGGGCCGGCGCGGACGAGCTTTGCTTTCTCGACATCCACGCCACCCATGAAAACCGCGGCACCATGTTCGACGTGGTGCGGCGCACCGCCGAGCAATGCTACATCCCGCTGACCGTGGGCGGCGGCGTGCGCTCGGCACGCGATGTCCGCGCGCTCCTGCTGGCCGGCGCGGACAAGGTCAGCTTCAACTCCGCCGCCGTGGCGGACCCGGACGTGATCGCGCGCTCGGCGGACCTCTTCGGCTCGCAATGCATTGTCTGCGCCATTGACGCCAAGACGGTCGCGCCGGGCCGCTGGGAAATCTTCACCCATGGCGGGCGCAAACCCACCGGCATCGACGCGGTGGAATTTGCACGGACCGTCGCTGCGAAAGGGGCCGGAGAAATCCTGCTCACCTCCATGGATCGCGACGGCACCCGCGCGGGCTTCAACCTGCCGCTCACCCGCGCCATCTCGGACGCCGTGACCGTGCCGGTCATTGCCTCGGGCGGCGTCGGCACGCTCGATCACCTCGTCGACGGCGTGATCAAGGGCGGCGCATCGGCGGTTCTGGCCGCCTCCATCTTTCATTTCGGCGACTACACCATCGCCCAGGCCAAGGCGCATATGGCCGCCGCCGGGATCCCCATGAGGCTTGCCGCATGACCCTCGAAAAGCTCGAACAGATCATCGCCACCCGCGCCGCCGCCTCCCCTGACGAAAGCTGGACCGCGCGCCTTCTGGCCAAGGGCCCCGAGAAGGTCGCCCAGAAATTCGGCGAAGAGGCCGTCGAGGCGATCATCGAAGCGGTGAAGAACGACAGACCCGCGCTCACCCGCGAGGCCGCGGATGTGCTTTTTCACCTCCTGGTCATGCTGCACAGCCGCGACGTCCCGCTGGCCGATGTCATGGCCGAACTGGATGGCCGGCAATCCCGGTCCGGCCTCAGCGAAAAGGCCCAGCGACCCGAATGATCCGCCACGTCGTCTTCTTCTCCGCCCGTGACCGCGCCGATCTCGATCGCATCGAGGCCGGCCTCGGCACGCTTGCCGGCATTCCCCATGCGCGCCATTTCGAACTGGGCCGCAACCTTCAGTCCGACACGATCAACGACGCCGAAAAGGCCGCAGTGGACGTGGTGGTCTATGCCGAATTCGAGGACGAGGCCGCCCTCGCCGCCTACAAGGCGCATCCTCTCTATGAAGAGGCCATCCGACTGGTCCGCCCATTGCGCAGAACCCGCGTCGCCGCCGATTTCGCCTCGGGCTGAAACGCGCCCCCCACGCCCGGCCTCTTTCTGGTGCCAAATACCCAGGCCACGCGCGCGCACGGGCTCACAGCTTCGAGGAAATCACCCCGGTCGCGAACCCGCCCATCCGAAGCTCACCGAACAGGCGCTGATACTCGATCTTCGGACAGCGGTTCATGACCACGTCCACGCCGCGCGCCCGGGCGGTTTCGGCGGCCTCGACATTCACCACCCCGATCTGCATCCAGATCGTCCGCAGGCCGTCAAACAGCTCCAGCGCCTCGTCCACGATCGGCCCCACATGCTCGGGCCGTCGAAAGATGTCGACCATGTCCACGCCGCCCTCGATGTCGCTCAGGGCGCCGACAACCGTCTTGCCGAACAGAACCTTGCCCGCATGGCCGGTATTGACCGGCACCACGTCGAACCCCTTCAGCGCGAGATAGCGCGCCACATAGAAACTGGGCCGCACCTCGTTTGCCGACGCGCCCACAACCGCGATCCGCCGGGTGCGTCTCAGGATGGACCGCAGATGATCATCGCTATAGGTCTCGTCCATTCGGCGTCCCCTTCCCTCTGATTTCGGTTCTGGCAGAAAACGCGCGCCCGTGCCCACAAAAAAAGCGCCCGAGGCAAGCCCGGGCGCAGTCACGGAACGAGGGACAGTGAAGTGAGGTGCCGGGTTCCGATCCGGCGCCTCCAGGTTATGATCTATGTCGTATTCGCGATTTATAAAGAGGTTGTAATAGAGGTGTGAACGCGAGGTTAACTTCTGCAACAAAACCGTGATTTTCGCAGTGTTTTTCAGTCAATAATGTCTTCGACGACGTCCCAGACCTCGTCCAGCGCCTCGCGAAACGCGCGCATCGGCGAAAACTTGCGCATTTTCTTGCGTTTTTTCACGGGCTTGCGCCGCGTTTTCGGCCCGGGCGCTGTCCGGGCGGCGGCGGCAGGCATTGCCCGGACGGGCGCGGCCGCGGAACGCATCGGCAGCGCCTTCATCTCATGCAGCGGCGCGCCACAGCTCGAACAGCTCAGCTCGTGCCGGCCCGTGCTGCGCAAAATCAGCGCCGCGCGCGTGCCGCAGTAACAGCATGTGGCGATTTTCCCGGCCATGTGACGCCCTTCCTACCTCTGCAACGAAGCATATAGGGCCACAGCGGCCGCATTTGAGACGTTGAGCGAGCCAAACGCACCTGCAAACGGGATTTTGACCAATCTGTCGCAGGTCTCACGGGTCTTTTGCCGCAATCCCGGGCCCTCGGCCCCCAGAACCAGTGCCACGGGGCGGTCGCGCAGGCCCTCCAGCGCCTCCTCCAGCGTTTCCCCGGCCTCTCCGGCCAGCCCCAGCACGATGAACCCCATCGCCTGCACCTCGCGGATCGCGTCGGCCAGGTTTCGGACCTGGAGATAAGGCTGGCGTTCCAGCGCGCCCGAGGCGGTCTTGGCCAGCGCACCCGTCTCGGGGGCCGAATGATGCCGCGGCGCGATCACCGCCTGCGCGCCGAAGACTTCGGAGGACCGCAGGATCGCCCCCACATTGTGCGGGTCCGTCACCCGGTCGAGCATGACCAGCCGCGGCGCGCCCTGCCCGGGCCGCGTCGAGACCTCGGCCAGCGTGCCCCAGTTCAGCGGTTTCACCTCCAGCGCCGCGCCCTGATGCACCGAGCCTGGATCGATGGGGGCCGGAAACTTGCGCGGATCGGCCATTTCGGGCGTCATGCCGCTTGCGGCGATCGCCTCGGCCAGCTTGTCCGCGGCGTTCTTCGTCACGATCAGCCGCAGCTTCTCGCGGGCCGGATTCCGCAACGCATCGCGCACCGCATGAAGCCCGAACAGCCACACGGTTTCCGCCGCCACCCGGCGCTTGCCCTGCTCCTTGTCGATCACCCATTGCGGCTTTTTCGGCACGGTGTCGCCCCCATCTCTGCCCGTTCTCCTCAATGCGCCCAAAACCGCCTGTTACACAACCGGTTTTCCGGCGGTTTTCCCGCGATTTTGTGGTTGACGGGTCCCGGCCACGCCGGTAATCAGCCGCTCACGTCAAGGGTTCCGGCTCCTGATCAGTGGGCGACAGGCCGCAAGGTGTGGCAGGGGACTGTAACTCCCTCGCGGAGACGCACGCCTGGTTCGATTCCAGGGTCGCCCACCACTTTCTCTGCACCATACGCGCCATGCTTCGGGGGTCGTGCCCTCTGCAGGATGCCGTCGGCACCGGCCCTACAAATGCTCCCAGACCGCGCGCGCCTGGTCATCCAGCGACCCCGGATCGGAAAAGGCCGAAATCGTCAGGGGCGCAATCCATTCGTCGCCGCCGACCGGAACCACCAGCCCCCGGGACAGCTCGGCCGCGATGGCCGTTTCCGGCATCCACGCAAACCCGCTGCCCGCCAGCAGCCGCCGTTTGATCGCCTCGACCAGGCCGTCCACATAGATGGTCTCGGCATTGAGGGCCTTTCGATCCGCCGTGTGATCCACGACCATGCCCAGAAACGACGACCGGTCATAGGCCAGATACGGGATCGGCGGCGCCGTGGCATCCCCCAGATCCCAGCCGTATTTCTGCACCGGCCCGGCCGCCGCAACGGGCATCAGCCGCTCGACCAGCAGATCCTTGCGGGCAAATGCGGTCTCGTCGATCTTCGGCGATACCGAATGGTGGTAGTAGCACAGCAGAATGTCCACGGCCCCTTCCACCAGCAGATCGCAACAGGTGCTCAGGGAATCGGACACAACGCGCGTGCGCAGATCGGGAATGTCGTGCTGGAGCGCATCTATCCGCGAGGCCAGAAAGTTGACCGAAATCGTGTGCAGCACCGAAAAACTGATCAGCCTTCTGTCGCCCTTGTCCGCATCCCGGATGGATTGGCGCGCCTCCGACAGCTGCGCGACGGCGGTCTGGGCAATGGGCAGGAATTGCCGCCCCGCCTCGGTCAGTTGCACGGGATAGGTCGCGCGATTGACCATGGGCGAGCCGACCCAGCTCTCCAACGCCTTGATTCTGCGGCTGAACGCCGATTGCGTGATGTTGCGCTCAGTGGCCGCCCGGGTGAAATTCCGGGTCCGCGCCAGCGACTCGAAATCCCGCAACCAGTTCAGGTCCATCGGCTTTCCCCTTCATAAAATCTAGGCGGCCACGGCCCTTATACATGGTTATGCAAAATCAGAATAGTTTGATGAAAAGTTTGAATTGGTGATCGCGAAGCATCCTGCACTAGACTTGCCCGATAACGAGGAAGGCCCGGCACCCGGCACCCCCGTGACAGGGGGGCCGCAAGGTCTTCCCGACCAGAGATACCAAACAATGACGCCACAACAGGCGCGCTCAACAGAGGAGAAACCCCATGAAGACAAAACTGAAATCCCTGTACCTGGCCGCCGCGATCAGCGCGCTTGCCATGCCCGCCATGGCCGCCGAAGAGGTCAAGATCGGCGTGCCCTCCTGGACCGGCGCTCAGGCCATCGCGAATCTTCTGGGCGCGGTTGTCGAAATGCGCATCGGCGGCACAGTCGAATATGTGCCCGGCAACAACGCCACGATTTTCCAGGCCATGGATCAGGGCAAGGGCGACATCGACGTGCACCCCGATGTCTGGCTGCCCAACCAGGAAAGCTTCACCAAGAAATACGTGGATGAGGCCGGCACCGTCACGCTCAGCTCCAACCCCTACGAGGGCAATCAGGGCTTCTGCGTGTCCAAGGATTTCGCCAGTGCCAACAACATCACCGACATCGCTGATCTGGGGCGCCCGGATGTGGCTGCGCTGATGGACAGCGACGGCAACGGCAAGGGCGAGATGTGGATCGGTGCCCCCGGCTGGGCCTCGGCCAACGTGAACGAGGTCAAGACCCGTGACTATGGTCTGCTGGACTTCATCGAACCCGTCCGCGCCGAGGAAAGCGTCAAGACCGCGCGCATCAAGGACAGCATCGCCAAGGGCGAAGGCTATGCCTTCTACTGCTACAAGCCCCACGCCGTGTGGTACATGTTCGACGTGGAAATGCTCAGCGAGCCCGCGTATGATCCGGCCAAATACGTGATGGTCCAGCCCTCCGACAGCGCCGACTGGTACGAGGAGTCTATGGTGGCCTCCAAGGACGCGCTGAAAAACGTTCAGATCGCCTGGTCCAACTCGCTGGCCGACCGCTCGCCCGCAATTGCCGAGTTCTTCGCGAATTTCGAGCTGACCGCCGATGACGTGAGCGGTTTCGCCTACGAGATCAGCGGCAAGGGCCGCGATCCGGCCGAGGTGGCCCGCGAATGGGTCGAGGCCAACCCCGAGCGCGTGGACGCCTGGCTGGGCCTCTGATCACCTGACCTCAAGTACTAGAGGGCGGTCCCGAAACCGGGGCCGCTCACACCGGGGAACCGGCCGCAGGTCCGCGCTTTCGCGCGCCCGGCCCAGGGACAGGTGCATGACATCATGACCGACGACACCGTCATCGAAATCTCCAATGTCTGGAAAATCTTCGGTGCCCGCCCCGAGGCAGCCCTCGAGGCGATCCGCAACCGGGGCCTGTCAAAGGCCGAGGTGCTGGCCGAATTCAACGCCGTCGTGGGCGTGGCCGATGTCAGCCTGTCGGTGAACCGCGGCGAGATTTTCTGCATCATGGGCCTGTCGGGCTCGGGCAAATCCACCCTCGTGCGCCATTTCAACCGCCTGCTGGAGCCGACGGCGGGCCGGATCCTGATCGAGGGAACCGATGTCATGGCGCTCGGACCCAAGCCGCTTCAGGACTTCCGCAACCGCAAGATCGGCATGGTGTTCCAGAACTTCGCGTTGATGCCGCACCGTTCGGTGCTGGACAATGTGGCGATGCCGCTGGAAATCCGCCAGGTCAGCAAGAACGACCGTATGCGCCAGGCCGCCGCCATCCTCGACATCGTCGAGCTGGGCGCCTGGGGGTCCAAGTTTGCCCATGAGCTCTCGGGCGGTATGCAGCAACGGGTGGGGCTCGCCCGTGCGCTGGCCGCCAACCCCGACGTCCTGCTGATGGACGAGCCGTTCTCGGCGCTCGACCCGCTGATCCGCCGCCAGTTGCAGGACGAATTCATCCGCCTCAGCCAGATCCTCAGGAAGACCACGATCTTTATCACCCATGACCTTGATGAGGCCGTGCGCATCGGTGACCGCATCGCGATCATGCGCGATGGCCGCGTGGTGCAGATCGGCACGGCCGAGGACATCGTGATGAACCCCGCAGATGACTACGTGTCGGATTTCGTCGCCGGTATCTCGCGGCTCAAGGTGGTCCATGCCCATGCCGTCATGCAGCCCATCGCGGACCATGTGACGGCTCATGGTCCCCTGCCCGCCGACGCGGCCCGCGTCGGTGAAGGCGAAACACTCAGCACGCTGATCAACCTCGCCATCGACCGCGACGACGCCATCGTGGTCGAGCAGAACGGCAGGGATGTGGGCGTCATCACCCGCGCCGACATCCTGCGCACCGTGATCGAAGGGACGGAAATGTCATGACCGAGGCCCCCGAAACACCTGTCGAAAACCCGCTCGACGCACGCGACACCGACGCCGCCCGCGCCTATGCAGAGGAACGGCGGGAGAATATCCGCACCTTCGTGCGCACCTCGCCCGACTACTATATCGCGCAGTTCGACACGATCGGCGAAAGCGCGCGCTTCACCCGTACCTTCAATGCCATGGCGGGTCTCTTCGGCCCGGTCTGGTTCGGCGCGCGCGGGCTCTGGTCCTGGGCGCTGCCGTTTCTCATCATCGAAACCCTGGCCCTGGTGCAGATCGCCCGCGGTCTCTTTGGCGACCTGGCCGCGGACGCCCGCGCCCGCATCGAAAGCATCGAAGGCACGCTCGAACTGCGCCGCCAGCAGCTTGCCGCCGCCATCGAAAGCGGCTCGGACAAGGTCGATGTCTACCAGCGCACGGTCGACTCGCTGGAGGCCAATATCGGTGGCATCCGCGCCGAGGCCGATGCGCTCGCGGATCAGGGCATCTGGATCGTCCTCACGGGGCTTGCGATCCTCCTCATCGCCAAGGCCGTGCAGGCCTCCGTCGCCAACTGGGCGCTCGAAGCGCGCTTCTCCGACTGGCTCTCGGACCGCACCATCCGCTCGGGCATGCCGGTCACACATATCGCCTTCAGTGCCATCTTCATGGTTCTGATCGTCATGGCCGCCATGCTGCATTACAGCTTCCCGGGGCGGTATTCGCTGCTCTCCGACTTCCCCACCGACCCGAATATCCGCCTGACCGGCATTTCCTGGGTCGAGGATTTCATCGCCTGGTGCGTGCGCAACTCCGAAGCGCTCTTCGAAGGCATAACCTTCAGCATCCGCTCCCTTCTCGACGCGCTCGAAGTGATCCTTGTCCAGACCCCCTGGATCGTGATCGCCAGCCTGATCGTGCTGCTCACCTGGCTGACCGCGGGCATCCGTACCGCTGTCTGGTCGGGGGCATTCCTCGCCTATATCGGCCTTCTGGGCTTCTGGGAGAAGGCGATGACCACGCTGGCGCTGCTCGGCACTGCCGCCTGCCTCTCGATTGTGATCGGCATTCCCCTGGGCATGTTCTGCGCCCGCCGCCCGCGCTTTTATGCCTTCATCCAGCCGATCATGGACTTCATGCAGACCATGCCCGCCTTTGTCTTCATGGTGCCGGTGATCGCCTTTTTCGGCGTCGGCAAACCGGCGGCGGTGATCGTGACGATGATCTTCGGCGGCACGCCCGTGGTGCGCCTCACGGTGCTGGGCCTGCGCGGCGTCCCCGAAAGCGTCCGCGAAGCCGCGATCAGTTTCGGCGCCACCAAATGGTACCTGCTCACCCGTGTCGACCTGCCGCTTGCCAGCCCGTCGATCCGCGCCGGGATAAACCAGACCATCATGCTGTCGCTCGCCATGGTCGTGGTGGCATCGCTGATCGGGGCCAAGGGGCTGGGCGAGGACGTGCTGGAGGCGCTGCAATACGCCAATGTCGGCCAGGGGATACTGGCAGGCTTCGCGATCCTGTTCTGTGCCATGATCCTCGACCGGATCGTGCAGGGACAGCGCAAGTGACACCGCTTGTCTGCGTCCACGGCTTCATGGGCGGGGCCGCGCAATGGGATCCGCAGCGCGACGCGTTTGACGGGCTTGTCGCTCCTGACCTGCCCGGCTTCGGGGCCAACGCGCAATTGCCCGCCATCGACAGCATCCCGGGGTTTGCCGCCTGGGTGCTCGACTGGCTCACCGAGCAGGGCATCAAGAGGTTCGACCTGCTGGGGCACTCCATGGGCGGCATGATCGTGCAGGACATGACCGATCTCGCGCCGGACCGCGTGAACCGGCTGATCCTCTATGCCACCGGCGCGGTGGGCGTCCTGCCGGGCCGGTTCGAATCCATCGCGACCAGCAAGCGCCGCGCCAGGGAAGACGGGTTCGAGCCGACCGCCCGCCGCATCGCCGCCACCTGGTTTCTCGACCGCGAAAACGCCCCCGCCTACGGCTTCTGCGCCGACATTGCGGCCCAGAGCGCGCCCGGGGCAATGCTGGCCGGTTTCGACGCCATGCATGGCTGGCGCGGCGATGACCGGCTGGACCGGATCAACTGCCCGACCCTCGTGCTGGCCGGTGACCATGACCGGACCTATTCCTGGGCCCTGACCGAACAGCTCTGGCAGAACATCCCCGGCGCGCAACTGGCGGTCATCCCCGGCTGCGCCCATGCGGTGCACCTGGAAAAACCCGCGCTCTTCAACACCCGGCTTGCCGAATTCCTGTCCTACCCGGCCAGCACCTCCTCCAGTGTCGCCGACAGGATGCCGACCATCTGATCGATCTCGTGATCCTCGATGATGAAGGGCGGCGCCAGCAGCACATGATCCCCGACACGCCCGTCGCGCGTGCCCGGCATCGGGTAACAGATCAGCCCGGCCTCGAACGCCGCCGCCTTGAGCCGCCCCGCGATACCGCGCGCCGGATCAAAGGGCCGCTTCTCCTCGCGATCCTCGACGATCTCGATCCCGCGAAACAGGCCCCGCCCCCGAATGTCGCCGACATGCGGATGCTGGCCAAAGGCCGTATGCAGCGCGCGCGCCAGCACCTCGCCTTGCGATCTGGCCCGCGCCACCAGGTCCTGATCCAATAGCTTGCGCAGCACCGCCAGACCCGCAGCCGCCGCGACGGGATGGCCCAGATAGGTGTGCCCATGCTGGAAAAATCCGGTCCCGTCGCGGATCGTGTCATAGACCCTGTCGGTGCACAGCATCGCGCCAATCGGCTGATACCCCGCGCCCAGCCCCTTGGCGATGCACACAATGTCGGGGCTGATCCCATCCGCCTCGCAGGCAAAAAGATGCCCCGTGCGGCCCATCCCGCACATCACCTCGTCGAGAATGAGCAGCACGCCGTAGCGGTCGCAAATCTCGCGGATGCGCTTGAAATATCCATCAATGGCGGGCACCGCGCCCAGCGTCGCGCCCACCACCGGCTCGGCCATGAAGGCCATAACCGTGTCCGGCCCCAGCCGCAGAATCTCGTCCTCCAGCTCCTGCGCCGCACGCAGCCCGTAGGCCTGTGCCGTCTCGCCCTCGGCCCTCAGCGCGTATTCGTAACACGGCGCAATGTGGCTCACCTCGAAGAGCAGCGGCGCAAACGGCTCGCGCCGCCACGCGTTCCCGCCCGCCGCCAGCGCGCCCAGCGTGTTGCCGTGATAACTCTGCCTGCGCGCGATCACATGCCGCCGCTGGGTCTGCCCCTGCTCGACGAAATACTGCCGGGCGAGTTTCAGCGCGCTTTCCGTGGCCTCCGACCCGCCCGAGACGAAATACACCCGGTCCAACCGCCCCGGCGCATTGGCAATCAACAGGTCCGCCAGCGCCTCCGCAGGTTCCGAACTCAGAAACCCGGTATGCGCAAAGGCCAGCCTTGCGGCCTGCTCCTGCACCGCGGCAATGATATCCGGATCACCATGACCCAGGCACGACACCGCTGCCCCGCCCGAGCCATCGAGATAGGCCTTGCCGGTTGTGTCGTAAAGAAAACACCCCTCGCCGCGCACCGCGACGGGCGGGGGTTTGCGGGAATTTCTCGGAAAGACATGCGACATTTCTCAGCCTCCTTGCGCCACCGCGCTGACAAATTGCAGGCTCGACCGGGTCATCCCCTGCGCCTCGTAAAACCGGTGTGCATCCGCACGGTTCAACCCGCTGCACAGACGGACATGATCGCAGCCCAGATCGGCGGCCATGGCCTGCGCGCGAGTCAACAGCTGCGTCCCGATGCCCTGCCCGCGCCGCTCAGGCTGCACCACCAGATCATCAATGTAAAACCTGCGCCCCCGGAAAAGGTCACTCGTCAGCCGAAAGCCCAGCGCGCCGACGACCTCACCGCTGTCCTGCGCCAGCAGGATGCGGTAGCCGTCCCGCCGCGCCGCATCCAGCCGCCGGGCAAAGACATCCTCTGGCACCGCGTCCCGCAGAACCCGCAGCATCGCCGCCGCCGCGCCGGGGTCGTCCACCTCCCGGATCACCGCAGGCACTCCTCTTCGAGCGCCGCCGCAAGGCTCGCCACGCTGGCCGCATTGTCGGGCCACTCGCTGCCATCCGGTGCCGTCCGGTTGTTCTCGAACCCCACGCGCAGGTTCCAGCCCAGCCGCGCGGCGGCCAGCAGACAGGCCTGCTCCTGCGCGCCGAAGGTGCACAGCGTCATGCGCAGCCCCATCGCCCCGGCCCGCGCCTCGAAGGGCGGCAGCTCTTCGGGTGCCCCGGCGCGCGGCGGTGTGTATTGCCCCAGAACCAGAAGAGCGTCGCGCATGTCGCCCGGCACCACACCCGCCCCCAACCAGTCCGCCAGTTGCTCGAAACACGGCGCGCCATAGAGGATATGCTGCACCCGAGTGCCCGCCTCCGCCGCGGTCGCATAGACCCGGCCCGCCAGGTCCGGCGCGCGGGCAATCTCGCGCACCGCAATGCTCGCCGCGCCGGGGCGCAAATCCTCCAGTAGCGCCAGTTGCGCGGGCACCTCGTAGATACCCGCCGCCTCGGTCGTGACCTGGATACCCATCTCCGGCACGGCGCGCGCAACGCCCGCGATGGCCTCGCGGTAGAGCCCCGCGTCCAGACTATGCCCACCATCCGGCGCACGCACATGCATGTGGATCGCATCCGCCCCGGCGGCATGACAGGCCACAGCCGCCGCAATCACCTCCGGCACGCTCACCGGCAGGCCCGCGTGATCCGCCTTCTGCAACCGCGCCCCGTTCGGCGCCACCGTGATATGTGGCAAACCCGTCACCCCCGCATCCTCTTGCCCGTGGGATCAAAGGCCGGCGCGGTCTGCATCCGCCCCGGCACCAGCCGCCCGGCGATGTTCACCTCGACCGCGCCGCCCTCCTCGATCCGGCTCACATGGCCCAGCGCGACCGGACATCCCACTCGGTAGCCATAGGCCGCCGAACTGGTCTGGCCAATGATCCCGCCCTGCATCAGGATGGGCTCATGCCCCAGCGGCACCGCGTCCGCCTCCTCCAGCAGCACCGTCACCAGCGACCGCCGCGCTGTCCGCCGCCGCGCGTCCACGGCCTCGGCCCCGATGAACCCCCCGGCCCTGAGCATCCCGTCCATCCCCGCCTCGACCGGCGTGAGGTCCCCGTCCAGCTCATGGCCCATCGCCGCAAAGCCCTTCTCGATCCGCATCGAAGTCTGCGCATAAAGCCCCGCAGGCACCGCCCCTGCGCCGGTCAGCGCGGCATGGACGGCAGGCGCATCAGCGGCCCGGCAGGTCAACTCCCAGCCCGCCTCGCCCACATAGGACAGGCGCGCCGCGCGCACGGGCCTGCCCGCGATCCGCGCTGTCCCGTGCTTGAAATACCCCAACCCGGCCAATTCCGGCGCACCCAGTTCGACGGCGATCCGCCCCGCCTCTGGGCCCATCAGCCCCAACACGGCATACGCCTCGGTGCTGTCGCGCAAGGCCACGTCGAACCCGTCGCTGTGCCGCTCCAGCCAGGCCAGGTCGCGCCGGATCGCGCCGGTGCCGACAAACAGCCGGTAATGCTCCGCACCGATCCTCTGCGCCGTGATGTCGCTCTCGTAAGTGCCCCGCTCGTTGAGCACCGCAGTATAGATTGCCGTCCCCTCAGGCCGGTCCATGTTCCGCCCGCACACGCGCTGGAGAAAGTCGCACGCCCCCGGCCCCTCCACCTCGATCTTGCCAAAGCTCGAGGCGTCAAAAATCGCCGCCCCCTCATGCGCCGCGCGCACCTCTTGCCCTACCGCGTCGAACCACTCGGGCCGCTCAAAGCGCAACCGCGTCGGCGGCGCGCCGAAATACAGCGGCCGCTCCCAGCCATAGAACTGCCCCATCACGGCCCCTGACGCGCGATACCCGGCATCCAGCGGCAGGCGGCGCAAATCCCGTGCCGTCTTCAGCTGCCGCCCCGGATAGGCGATCTCGTAATGCGTGCCCAGTATCTCCGGCGCCCGCGCCATCAGATGCTCGACCGAGTTGAACACCGGCGCAAACCGCTTGGCATCCGCCTCGCCCAGATCATAGGCCGTCGCCCCATGCACGATGCAATGCGCCAGGTTCATCCCCGCGCCGCCACCCGAGGCCATGCCGACCGAGTTCATCCCGCACCCGAGATAGAGCCCGTGCGTCTCGGCGGTCTCGCCCAGCATGAACATGCCGTCGGGCGTGAAACTCTCCGGGCCGTTCAGAAGCATCTTCACCTCGGCCGTCTCCAGACAGGGCAGACGGTGCAGGGCCCCCTCCATTATCGGCTCGAAATGGTCCCAGTCCTCGGGCAGCAGCCCGAACTCGAAGGTCTCGTCCAGAACCCCCGGCGCGATCGGCTTGCCCATCGGCTCGAAACAGCCCACCAGCAATCCGCCGCTGTCATCGCGGATATAGAGGTGGCTGTCATGGTCGCTCAGCGTCGGCATGTTGCCGGTGATGCCCTCCACGGGCTTGGTCAGAAGATAGAAATGCTCGCAGGCCAGTGCCGGCACATCCGCCCCCGCCATGGCCCCCAGCTCGCGCGACCAGAGCCCCGCGCACAGCGCCACCGCATCGCACCGCACCACGCCGCGCGATGTCTCGACCCCCGTGATGCGGCCGCGCTCGGTCAGGATACCGGTCACGCCGGTCCGCTCGAAAATCTTCGCGCCCAGCGCCCTGGCGCCCTTCACCAGCGCCGCGCAGGTATCCGAGGGCGACACGCGCCCATCCCCGGGCGACCACACGGCCCCCAGCACGTCCCCGGCGTTCATCAGCGGCCAGCGTTCCTTTGCCTCGCCCGCGCCGATCCACGTGGCCTCGATCCCGTAGGCCTGCGCCAATGCCTCCTGCCGGCGCACATGGGTGGCCCGGTCCGGCGTCGTGGCGATGGACAGCGATCCCTTCTGTATCCAGCCCACCGACTGCCCTGTTTCCTGCTCCAGGCGGGAATACAGATCGACCGAATACTGGATCATCCGCGTCAGGTTGTGCGAATGCCTGAGTGCGCGCACCTGCGCCGCCGAATGCCAGGTGGTGCCCGAGGTCAGCGCGTTGCGCTCCAGCAGGATCGCATCCCCCACCCCCATCCGGGCCAGGTGATAGAGCGTCGAACAGCCCATGATACCGCCACCAATCACGACAACGGACGCATGGGAAGCAAGCGTGGTTTCGGCCATGGAAAACCCCTCGGCAGCAATGTGGCAGCAGGTCAACTGAAACAGTTGTTTCAATTGTTGACAAGATACAAAACACTTGAAACAGTCAGTTTCATCGCGATCAGGGGGGATTCGTGACCGCAACCGCCACCATACAGGACCGGATCAACGGCTCTTACACCGGGCTCAGCGACAAGCTTCAGGTCGCGGCGGCCTATGTGGCCGAGAACCCCGTGGACATCGCCACCCGCTCGCTCAGATCGGTGGCCATGACTTCGGGCGTGTCGCCTGCCACCTTCTCGCGCCTTGCCCGCGCGCTGGGATATGCCGATTACGAGGAAATGCGCGAAGAAGGCCGCAAGGCCGTCGAGAAAAAGGTCTCGCCCTTCTCCGAACGCGCCCACGCCCTGCGTGAATCGGCCTCCGGCCGGGAATCCCGCGCGATTTTCCGGCACCAGGCCGCGGCCTGCCTGGCCAATATCGAGGACCTTCTGGAGCACATCTCCACCAGCCGCCTCGAAGGCGCGGTCGCGGCCCTGCACGACGCGCGCAATGTCCTGCTTGTGGGGTCCATGGGCTCGGCGGGCTTCGTGGATTATTTCGGCTATTTGAGCCAGTGGTTCAAACCCGATTGGAAAATCGCGGGCCGCAACGGCACACAACTGTCCTCGGCGCTTTCGCGGCTCACGGATACGGACGTGGTCTTTGCGCTGGCCAAAACCCCCTATGCCCACCGCACGGTGGCGGCGCTGAAGGCGGCGAGGGAACACGGCGCCACCACCGTGGCCATCACCGACAGCCGCACCTCCCCGGTGCTGCAATTTGCCGATCACGGCTTTGTCGTGCCCACCGAAAGCCCCCAGTTCTTCTCGTCCTACGCGGCGACCCTTGTGCTCATGGAAACCATCGTTAGCATGTTGCTGACCCGAGCCGGCCCCGAGGCCGAGGACATGATCCGGGCCGCAGAAGTCCAGATCGACCGTCTGGGCGAGAACTGGTCGCCCATGACGCGACACCGAAATCGACACTGACTGCAAAACTGAAAAAGGGAGAACCACATGTTTGCAAGACGTCTAATCACAGGCACGGCACTGGCCGTCGCCATGGGTCTGTCCGGCGCGGCCACCGCCCAACAGACCTTCATCACCATCGGCACGGGCGGCGTCACGGGCGTCTACTATCCGACCGGCGGGGCGATCTGCCGCCTGGTCAACAAGGGCCGCAAGGAACACGGCGTGCGCTGCTCTGTCGAATCGACCGGCGGTTCGGTCTACAACACCCGCACCATCCGCGAAGGCGAGCTGGATTTCGGCATCGTGCAGTCGGATGTGCAATCGGCCGCGATGGAAGGCGTGCGCGCCTTCGAGGGCGACGAACCCTATGCCGATCTGCGGGCGGTCTTCTCGGTGCACCCCGAGCCGATGCATGTGATGGTGCGCGCCGACAGCGGCATCGACAGCGTCATGGCGATGAAGGGCAAATCGGTGAATATCGGCAACCCCGGCTCCGGCACCCGCGTTCTGGCGGATGTCATGATGGCCGCCGCCGGCGTGACGCCGGATGACTTCGCGCTTGCCGCCGAACTCAAATCCTCGGAACAGGCCGCTGCCCTCTGCGACGGCAAGATCGACGCCGCAATCTGGGCCGCCGGTCTGCCCAACGGCTCGACCATGGAGGCCACGTCCACCTGCGACATCAAGCTTCTGGATCTCAGCACTTCGGGCACCGACAAGGTCCTGGCTGAAAACGCCGCCTATGCCGCCGCCACCATTCCCGGCGGCCTCTACCCGGGCAATGACGAAGACATCGCCTCCTGGGGTCCCAAGGCGACCTTCGTGACCGACGCCAAGACGCCGGACGAGGTGGTTTATGTGCTGGTCAAGTCGATCTTCGAAAACTTCGACGACTTCAAGAAACTGCACCCCGCCTTTGGCCGCCTGACCGAAGAGCAGATGATCAAGGACGGCCTGTCCGCGCCGCTGCATCCGGGTGCCGTGAAATACTACAAGGAACGCGGCTGGATGTAATCCGGACCGTCTGAAAACCCGTCCCCGGCGCTTCGTGCGCCGGGGATGCCACGTTAAATAAAAATAAATAAAAACGGGGGGGATAGCGGCATGGCCGACACACAACAACAGGGTCAGGACCCTGCGCTGGAGGACATCGTTGCCGACGCCGATACAGGCGGGCGTGCACCCAATGACGCCTTTGGCCGGGCAGCCCTGTGGTACATCCCGCTCGTCTGGTCGATCTATCAGCTCTATATCGCATCTCCGCTCCCGTTCATGCTGGGCATGGGCGTGTGGAACGATACGCAGACCCGGGCCATCCATCTCGGCTTTGCCGTGCTCCTGGCCTTCATCGCCTTTCCGGGACTGAAATCCGGCCCGCGCAACCGCATCCCCGCCATCACCTGGGTCGTGGCGATCGTCGCGGCCATTGCGGCCTCGTATCTGTGGTGGGACTATCGCGGTGTCGCGCAACGCACCGGCGCCCCCAGCACCACCGACCTCGTGATCGCGGGCATCGGCATCGTGCTCCTGCTCGAAGCCGCCCGCCGCTCGCTTGGTTTCCCGCTGATGGGCGTGGCGCTGTTCTTCCTGTCCTACGTGTTCTTCGGATCGTGGTCCGGCCTGCCCGAAGTGGTCCAGTGGAAAGGAGCGTCCTTCGAGAAGGCCATGAGCCATATGTGGCTGACCACCGAAGGCGTCTTCGGCGTCGCCCTGGGGGTCTCGTCCGGCTTCGTCTTCCTCTTTGTCCTGTTCGGCGCGCTGCTCAATCAGGCAGGCGCCGGGAACTATTTCCTCAAGCTCGCCTTCGCCGCCCTCGGCCACCTGCGCGGCGGCCCGGCCAAGGCCGCGGTGATCGCCTCGGCGGCGACCGGCCTCATCTCGGGCAGCTCGATCGCCAATGTTGTCACCACCGGCACTTTCACCATCCCGCTGATGAAGAAGGTCGGATTTCCGGCGTCCAAGGCCGGCGCCGTCGAGGTGTCCTCCTCGATCAACGGGGTGCTGACGCCGCCCGTCATGGGGGCGGTCGCCTTTCTGATGACCGAATACGTGGGCATCTCCTATGTCGAGGTGGTGAAGACCGCCATCGTCCCGGCGGCCATCTCCTATGTGGCGCTGGTCTATATCGTGCATCTCGAGGCGCTCAAGATGGGCATGACCGGCACCAGCCGCATGAACCCGATCAAGTTCATGCTCGGCGCGATCTTCATCATTGCCATCTCCATCGTCATTGCGGGCGGCACACTGTTTCTCTGCGGTCTGATCGTCGACACGATCGGCCGCGTCTTCGGCGGCATGTCGATATACGTTATCCTGGTGCTGATGCTGGCGGCCTACATCGCCGCCGTGCGCTATGCCGCACAAGGTCCGGATCTCGACATGAGCCTCGAATCGATGCAGTCGCTGCCCCCCACCAAGGAGATATTCAAGACCGGCATCCACTATCTCATGCCGATCCTGCTGCTCATGTATCTGCTGATGATCGAGCGGAAATCGCCGGGCCTCTCGGCATTCTGGTCCACCGTCTTCATGCTCTTCATCCTGCTGACCCAGAACCCCCTCAAGGCGTTCTTCCGCGGTGAGGGCGAGGCCATCCGCCACGTCAGCGAAGGTCTTTCGGACATCGCCGAAGGCATGATCGCGGGCGCGCGCAACATGATCGGACTTGCCGCGGCCATGGGGGTTGCGGGCATCATCGTGGGGGCCGTGACGCTCACCGGCATCGGTCAGGTCATGGCCGAATTCGTCGAGTTCCTCTCGGGCGGCAACCTGCTGGCCATGCTCTTCTTCGTGGCGATCATTTCGATCATCCTCGGCATGGGCCTGCCCACGACGGCCAACTACATCGTGGTGTCGTCGCTCATGGCGGGCGTCGTGGTGGAACTGGGCGCACAGAACGGGCTCATCGTGCCGCTGGTCGCGGTCCACATGTTCGTCTTCTACTTCGGGATCATGGCGGATGTGACGCCACCTGTCGGACTGGCCAGTTTCGCCGCCGCCGCCATCTCCAAGGGCGATCCGCTCAAGACCGGCTTTCAGGCCTTCTTCTACTCGATCCGCACGGCGCTCCTGCCCTTCCTCTTCATCTTCAACACCGATCTGTTGCTGATCGACGTGGGCCCGGTGCAGGCGGTGTTCGTCTTCATCATGGCCCTCATCGCCATGCTGCTCTTTGCCGCCGGGACGATGAACTACTTCATGACCAACTCGCGGCTCTACGAAAGCGCGGCCCTGCTGATTGCCGCCTTCGCGCTCTTCCAGCCGGGCTATTTCCTCAACAAGATCGCGCCCGAATTCGACCAGCGCCCCGGCAGCGCGCTCATGCAGATGGCCGAGGACGCGCCCGACGGTGCCTCGCTCAGGGTCAGGCTCGTGGGCGAAAACCTCAATGGCGACATGGTGGACGCGAAATACCTGCTGCCGACCGGAGCATCCGGGGCGGACGGCGCGACCCGCCTGCTGGACGGTGCCGGCATCGAATTCCGCGAGGAAGACGGCAGGATCTTTGTCGACAACCTCGATTTCGGCGGCCCGTCCGAACAGCTCGGTATCGATTTCGACTGGGAAGTGGTCGAACTGGAAGTCCCCGCCGACCGGATGCCCAAGGAAGTGTTCTACATCCCGGCGCTGCTGCTGGTGCTGGGCGTCTTCGCACTCCAGATGGGCCGCAAACGCAAGGAAGACGAAAGCGAGGTGACAGCATGACCCGGCACATTCTCTGCGCGGTGGACCTCACCCATACCGATGCCGCCCGCGACATCCTGCGCGAGGCCGACAAGCTCGCCAATTTCTATGGCGCGACGCTCAGCGTGGTGACCGTGCTGCCCGATTTCGGGTCGTCCTGGGTCAGCACCTTCTTTCAGGAGGGCACGATGGGCGACGCCGCCAAGGCCGCCAATACCGCGCTGCACACGCTGGTCAGGGAAACGCTGCCCGACCGCACCGACGTGCAGCACATCGTGGAGATCGGGACGATCTACGAAAAGGTGCTCGAGGCCATCGAGCTCAGCCAGGCCGACCTGGTGATCGTGGGGGCGCACAAGCCCGACATCGCCGACCGCGTGCTCGGCCCCAACTCGGCGCGCATCGCCCGCGCCTCGCCCGTGTCCACCCTGGTGCTGCGGTTCTGAGCCCCCACCCCAACTTGCACAGACAAGGCCCCGGCACGGGGGCCGGGGCGGGCGGGACACGCGATCACGGAACCGCGGCAAATGACAAAGGCTAGCCCACCCGCGCCGCCAACACATGCAAGGGCAAAGCCAGCCGCCGCCGCCCGTCTCCAAGTGCGGCCAGCCCCTCGGCCTCGATCTGCCCCAGGCCTGCGCCATGCCCGTCCAGCACCGCCTTGCGATGTGCCGACCATGATCGGACAAAGCCCGCGATCTCGCGCGGCGTCCAGCTCAGCTCACAGGCAAAGTCCGGCGCCGCGATCACCTCGAACGGCATCCCCATCTCGCCCGGGTCGTAGCCGCGCCAGCTCAGCCGGTTTGCCTGCGACCAATAGGGATCGAGAATGCCCCCTCCAGCGGATCGATCAGGGCGGCCCGCACATCCTCGTCCGTCTCGACGCGGTGATAGGTCCAGGAGCAGAACACCGCCCCCGCCCGCGCCACCCGTCCCACCTCGGACCAGAACCGCGCGTGATCGAACCAGTGCAGCGCCGTCGCCACGGTGACGGCATCCACGCATCCACCTGCCAGCCCCGAGCGATGCGCGGGTGCCACGCGATACCTGACCCCCGCCCGCGCCGGCGCCTGCGCGATCTGGTCCGCGTCAATGTCCGTGGCCACGGCCTGCGCAAAATCCGCGGCCAGCCGCAGCGCCGCCTGACCCGACCCGGTCCCCACATCCCAGACCAGGCCCCGCGCGCCCGCAGCCCCGGCGATCCACCGGTAAAGGGCATCGGGATACCCGGGCCCCGCGGTCCGGTACTCTGCCGCCTTGCGCCCGAAGGTCGTCGCGTTCTCCATGCTCCTGCCTCTTTCTGGTCGAAAATACCCAAAAACCGCCGGCTGCCGTCACGGCATCAGCACATCCTGGCGCAGCGCCTCATGATTGTCCTCGCTCAAATCATCATAGAGCAATTCCACCCGCACGCTCTGCACCTCACCCAGCCCGAAGGCGACAAAAGGCAGCCCATCCTCGGTGCGAATCGCGTTGGGCTGGGCTGTGCCCTCCAGGCAGGGCGGCATTGGCCAGACCCGCATCGGCCCACCGTTCACCGCATAGCGTACTTCGTGCAGGCCACAGCGCCAGGCCATCAGATGGGTGACATATAGCAGGTCCTGCCCGTCATACTCGCGCAGCGCAACCCAGTTGGCCTTGGTCATGCCCAGGATCGGCCTGACCTCCCCGGCGGTGGTGAACTGGCCCGAGGGCGTCTGATCCTCGGCCCGATACGGCCCGCCCGGCACGTCGATGGCGGCAGTCGCGGCGCCGCTCCCGGACCGGTCCCCGGCATCCCCGCCGCCACCCGCGGCCACGGCAATGGCAATCAGCACCCATTCCAGCATCCCGAACTCCCTTCCCGGCAAAATTTCCGCGCGCGGGGCGCGATCTGCCCCTTCTGCCACAGCCTCACAGCGCCTATAGTGCGGCCCAGGAGCACGAGCAGGACAGGGGCAATTATGGCGAAAAAACCCGCCAAAAGCCAACCGTACAACATCATGATCGTCGGCCAGGGCGGGCGGCTGCAATACGAGGCGGTGATCTTTTGTGCCTCGTTCCGCCGCCACAACCCCGATTTCGCAGGCCGCCTGATCGTCACCGAACCCCAGCCGGGCCCTCTGTGGAAGAACGACCCGCGCATCCATGGCGATGAGACCCGCGCGCTCCTGATGGAGCTCGGGGCCGAGATCGTGCCCTTCGAAAGCCGCCATTTCGGACAGACATACCCCTATGGCAACAAGATCGAGGCGCTGGCGGTGATGCCCGAAGGCCAGCCCTTCGTCTTCTTCGACACAGACACGCTTTTTACCGGCAGCCTCGCGGATGTTCCGTTCGACTTTGCCAGACCCACCGCCTCGCTGAAACGCGAAGGCACCTGGCCGAAACCGGAACTTTACGGGCCGGGCTATACCGAAATCTGGAAATCGCTCTATGACAAGTTCGGGCTGGATTTCCCAAGCTCGCTCGACCTGGACCAGCCGGACGAGTACTGGAAGCGCTATCTCTACTTCAACGCCGGGTTCTTCTTCTATGAATGCCCGCGCGTCTTTGGTGAAAAGTTCCTCGAATACGCACTGGCGATCCGCGACGACGCCCCGCCCGAGCTGATCTGTCAGGAGCTGGACCCGTGGCTCGACCAGGTGGCGCTGCCACTGGTGATCCACGCCCTTGGCGGCGGGCGCGACACGCTGCCCGCGGGGCTTCTGGACGGATCGGTGAGCTGTCACTACCGGCTGCTGCCGCTGCTTTACGCCCGCGAGGCCGACGCGGTTGTGGCCGAGATCGAAGAGGCGCTCGCCCCCAACCGGATCAAGAAGGTCGTCAAGGAATACAACCCCGTCAAGCGCATGGTGTTTCAGGGGCGCGGCGCCAAGGTGCGCGGACTTTTCGACCGCGACAACCTGCCCCGCCGCGAACAGGCGATCCGCAACAAGATCAAGCGCGAAGGCTTCTGGATGCGGTGAGCGGCCCCGCGCCGGGCCGCTGCGCGTGGATCATCCGCAGACCGAAGGCAGGCTTTCGAACAATTCGCGCGACACCGGGGCGCGGGCCGCAACCGGCCGCCCGACGCATCCTGCGGCTGTTTCTGTGGTGAAAACCGGCATCTCCGGCACCCGGACGGCAAGGTCAGAGCGCGCTGACAGATGACGCCCGGCGGCGTAGCCGGCGCACCGAGGCGCACCCGGGCACGCAGACGACTTGCGGGATTTTTGAATGTGGCAGGCGCTGCGGTACACTCACTCTCACCCTACGAGTGTCACGCCGTTTTTCAGCGCCCCAATTCATGCGAGACCCTCAATGAATATCACCCGTGTTTCCCTCTCGGCCCTCCACCTGGGGCTTCTGCTTACCGGTTGTGCTTCGGTCAGCCCGCCGAAAACCGAAATTCATGACGGTTTCAGGTTTCAGGTTTCAGGTCAGCAGCGTGTTCTATGACAATGTTTTCAAACCTGGAAATTACGGTTACGAGATCACCTTCCCGGACGGAACCACCCGGAGCACTGGCGATATCGACGATAGTGACACGGCGCGCGAACTCAAGGACGACATGATCCGGAGCTGGCTCAGAAGCTACCGCGTGCCGGGCACGTCACCCGTCATTGCAGGACCGCCGCGCAACGAAGGAAACCTGCCGCCCGAACGACCGTCAAGTAGTGATCCGGCACAGGTTTTTAGGGAAGGCGTTGAAGGCGGCGCTTGACGAGGCTTCAAGCCATTGGCCACATTCGCCTCTGCGCGCCCGGATCAGACCGAAGCGGCCGGCGCCCTGCCCGGCAGCACCCGTCTGCAGGACATCCCTGTCCGCAAAGCCGCCATCCGGCACGTCCCGGTGGGGCTCCTGCTCCGGACGACCGGGACGGCCCCGACATTGCGCGCGGCCCTTCGCCACGCCCGGGCGCGAGTGCACCGGATCAGATCACGCCCCGCGCCACCGGTTTTGGCTTTCGCCCGCAATGTGCTAGCCTCGATCCGGATGTGACGGTGATTTGCTTCTACGCAGTACGAAACCTTTAATATCAATGGATTGTCTCATGCGCTTGTTCCACCTCCCTCTTGTCCTTGCCGCGAGTCTCGTCGCCGGCTGCGTGATCAAGAACCTGCCCAGAACCGAAGTGGTCGACGGGTATACGTTCATCGTGACGCAGACCGAAATCGACAATGTCGATACCGATGACGAGTATTTCTATACCGTCACCTTCCCTGATGGGCAGACTTACAACTCGAGGAAAGACGACGAATTCTACGACGCCCGGCGTGAAAAGGACAAGATGATCAGGAGGTGGATCGACCGCCAGAAGACATTGCCGGGGCGCTCCGCCACCGTCGCGGGACCGCCGGAAATCCCCGCCAATGTGCCGCCTGCACCAAGCCCGGCCAGAAAAGAGGTCGAAGGCGGAGACTGACAGCACCTGAGCACGGGGTTTGCGCCGCGCTGCGCGCGTCGCGGCGGGCGGCCCGTGCCGGGCCGCATGAGGGTGCGGGCGGCGATCTGCAACACGGGGCGGAGATTTTTCCATCAAGCGGCGGTCCTTGGGTATTTTCGACCAGAAAGAGGCTCGGGGCGGATTGATGTCCCCCGTTGCGCCTGATCCGCAAAACGCGCGCTTTGGCGTTGTGAGCCGGTACGTGATCCCCTAACCTCGCGCGCAAAAGATCAAGGAGATGACTCATGACCGACGGCCCCGAATTCGGCTTTGACACGTTGCAGATCCATGCGGGTGCCCGGCCCGACCCGGCCACCGGTGCGCGCCAGACGCCGATCTACCAGACCACCGCCTATGTGTTTCGCGACGCCGAACACGCCGCGGCCCTCTTCAACCTGCAGGAGGTCGGCTTCATCTATTCCCGCCTGACCAATCCGACCGTGGCGGTGCTGCAGGAGCGTATCGCCACGCTTGAGGGCGGCGTGGGCGCGGTCTGTTGCTCGTCGGGACATGCCGCCCAGATCATGGCGCTGTTCCCGCTGATGAACCCGGGCTGCAATGTCGTGGTCTCGACCCGGCTTTACGGCGGCTCGGTCACGCAGTTTTCCCAGACGATCAAGCGTTTCGGCTGGTCGGCCAGGTTCGTCGACATCGACGACATGGACGCCATTGCCGCGGCCATCGACGGCGACACGCGGGCGATTTTCTGCGAATCCATCGCCAATCCGGGCGGGCATATCGCCGACATCCGCGCGGTTGCCGATGTGGCCGACAAGGCCGGCATCCCGCTCATCGTCGATAACACCACCGCCTCGCCCTATCTGTGCAGACCCATCGAGCACGGTGCCACGCTGGTCGTGCATTCGATGACCAAGTATCTTACCGGTTCGGGCACGGTGACGGGCGGTGTCGTGGTCGACAGCGGCACGTTCGACTGGTCGGCCTCCGACAAGTTTCCATCGCTCAGCGAACCCGAACCGGCCTATCACGGGCTCAGGTTCCACGAGACGTTCGGCCCCCTGGCCTTTACCTTCCACGGCATCGCCATCGGGCTGCGGGACCTGGGCATGACTCTCAACCCCCAGGCCGCGCATTACACGCTGATGGGCACCGAGACGCTGTCGCTGCGGATGCAGAAACACGTTGAGAACGCCACAGAAGTATCGGAATGGCTTGAGAAAAATGAGAATGTCGAGGCGGTCACCTATGCCGGCCTGAAATCCTCGCCCTATCATGATCGTGTCAAGACATATTGCCCCAAGGGGGCCAGCGGGCTGTTCACCGTGGCGCTCAAGGGCGGTTACGATTCTTGCGTGAAATTCGTGGACAGCCTGGAATTGTTCAGCCACGTGGCCAATCTCGGGGACACGCGCTCGCTGGTGATCCACTCGGCCTCGACCACGCACCGGCAGCTGACCCCTGAGCAGCAGGAGGCCGCCGGGGCCGCACCCAACGTGGTGCGCATCTCGATCGGGATCGAAGACCCCGCCGACATCATCGCCGACCTCGAACAGGCGCTTGTAAAGGCCCATAGCTGAACCATTTTCGGGGTGGCCGCATGTCCCCGCGACCACGCGGCCATCCCTTTGAATGTGCAGGATTTCGCTGTAGACTCGCCTCGATGGATTGGGGACTCGCACCAACCGCGCTCGGGTGATATGACGCGATCCACCGGTGTCGCGCCCTTGCGGGCCGTCTTCGGCATGTCAGTTGCCGGCGCGTCAGGTCGCGGCGTGTTCGCCACAGACCGGGGTCCGCGCCCCAAGGGAACAGGAAAGGCTCCGCGCTTTCATGAAGCCGAATTTCGCTCTGTCGCTGTCCTTCGACGGTATCCGCCTTCTGCGCCGCGCCTATCTGGGCTGGCACCCGGTGGGAGACGTGGGGCTGGATGTGCCCGATCTCGGGGCGGCGCTGGCCGATCTGCGAGAAAAGGCGCAGGAATTCGCCCCGGCCGGCATGACCACCAAGCTGGTGATTCCCAGTGACCAGATAAAGTTTCTCGACATCGAACAACCCGATGACTGGGCCGAGAACAAGGACGCAATCCTGCTCGCCGCGCTGGAAAACGCCACGCCCTATGACGTCTCGGAACTGGTCTATGACTGGTCCGCCCAGGGCGGGCGCGTGCAGATTGCCGCGGTGGCCCGCGAAACCCTGGCCGAGGCAGAGGCCTTTGCCGCCGAGCACAATTTTGCGCCCGTGTCTTTCGTGGCCCTGCCCGAGGATGCGCAATTCGCCGCCGAGCCCTTCTTTGGCGAGACAACAGTCGCAGGCCGCCGAGCACATGCCGCGCAAGGCAAAGGTCGAACGCGACATGGGCAAGATCCGCGTGATCCCCGCCCCGCAGCCCGCCGCGCCGGCCCCCGATCCGGCGCCCGAGGCCGAGCCCGAAGAGGACACGCAGCCCGGGACCTCCGAAACTGCGTCAGCGGACGAAGCCCGGCACGACGCCGCTCCGGACACAACCGCCTCCGAAACAGCCTTCACGCCCGCGGCCGCGGGCGAGCCTGCGGAGGATGAGGCCAAAGGCACGGCAGAAACCGCTGAAGCGGCTCCGGCGACGTCCGGGAAGCCATCCCTCGACGCAGCACCCGAAGAGTCACCGGACGCCATCGCGGGCGACGGGACCGAGGGCACCGCCTCCGATGATGGTGCCAGCGATGAGCCGATGGACGTCGCCGCCGAGGACGACGCGGATGACGCGGATACTGTTGCGCCCACGCCGCCGCCTCCGAGCGCCGCGCCCGAAGGCACATCCGTCTTCGCGATGGCCGCCTCTGCCGCCAGCGCCACGCGGCCGCCCGACGCCGAAGACGCCGTCCTGACCAACGCTCAAGGCCCCGACGCGCCTGCCGTCTCGAACGGATCGGACGAGGACGCGTCGGGCTTTGCCACCATCCGGGCCAAGCGCGACGCCGACGCCGCCCTTGCCGTGCCGCGTCTCAAGGGGGTGTCCCGCCTGAGCGGGCTGGCCGCCGCCGCCGCGCCCGGGGCCGGCGCAGATGTGGCGCCGCCACCCGCCATGACCGATCCGCCTCTCACGCGCGGCCCGAGCGAAACGCCGCACCGGGCATCCAATGGGGTGGGCCATGGGACGGACAAGAAGGCGGACAAGAAGGCGGGTGCCACCAACGGGACGGACCGGCCCGCCGATGACGTGGACGCAATGTTCTCGCTCACGCCGGCCAATGGCTCTGTTTCCAGGGTTTCGCCTCCCGAGATCAAGGCCCCTGATCCCGCAGCGATGAGCCCTGCGGAGACGGCGGCGAATGCCGCCGCCGCCATCAAGCCGGACCCCGAAGCGGCCTCCGAACCCGAAGCCGCGCCCGAAGCCTTGCCTGCGGCCCCGCCGCGCCTGGGTTTTGCCTCGCGCCGCGCGGCGAACCCCGAGCGCGCGTCAAAAGGCGCTGATCGCAAACGCGGCAAGGGCAGCAAGGGCAGCGCGACACATGCGCCCGCGGTCGAGGACGAAAAACAGCGCATGACCGTATTTGGCGCGCGCGAACAGCAGGTCGGCGGCAAACCGCGCTATCTGGGGCTGATCCTGACCGCTGTGCTGCTGCTCTTCCTCGTGGCCGTGGCCGCCTGGGCGTCGATCTTTCTCGACGACGGTCTGGCGCGGCTCTTCGGCGGGCCGAAGGATACCGATGTGGCCAGCGCGCCCGGCGTGACCGAAGACCCGATCGACGAGGCCACCGGCAATCTGCCCACACCCAACCGCGTCGTGACCGCGGCACCCTCCGCGGAGGCCGCGGGTCTCGGCTCGGCGCTGGATAACGAACCCCTGCCGGACCTGGCGCGCTTCATCTCTCCCGATGAGGCCCTGGCGCAATATGCCGCGACGGGCATCTGGCAGATGGCCCCCCTGCCTCCCGACGCACCCACAAGTGGGCAGCTCGATGACCTGGGCGTGGCCCGGGACATCCCGCCGGTGGCGCGACCGTCGCTGATCACGCTGCCCGCGCAGCTGGCCGCGCTGACCGACCTGCCACCGGCCCGGCCGGGCACGCAAGCGACACCCGACATCCGGCTGGACGTCGAGCCGCAGACCCTGATCACGGCCACGCCCGAAGGCGTGCTCAGCGCCGACGGCGTCCTGATCGTCGCAGGCCGCCCCGAGGTGGAGCCGCCTCGTGTCATGACCCGCGCGGACCTGCCCGAGGGTGAAACGCCCCAGGCCGGCACGCTGGCCGAAACGCCCGAACTGGGCACGCCCGCGGCCGACGATCCTGCCCTCGCGGCCCTCGCGGCCCTGCGCCCGCGGCCGCGCCCCGAAGGGGCGGTTCCCGAAGGCCAGGCCGACACCACGGAAGACACCCCGGCCGACGACACCGCTGACGCGGCCGACGACGCCGCCCGCGATGCGGCCACGTCCGAACTGGCCGCCCTGCGCCCGCGCCTGCGCCCCGCGAGCGTCGAAGCCATCGCCGCCGAACGTGACGCGGCCGCCCACCGCGCGGAGCAAGAGGCCGCCACCGCCGCACCGGACGATGCCTCCATCCAGGCCGCCCTCGCCTCGGCCTCCACTGCGGGGCTGGGCAATGGCATCAGGCGCGGCAGCTTCGACAATCCCACGCCGCAGGCGGTGACCGTTTCGCTGACCCCCAAATTCCGTCCCCGCGGCCTGGCCGCCAAGGCCAGGGCCGCACAGGAGGCCGCCGCGGCCAGACCGGTGGAAGCCAGCCAGGTTCTCGCGCCGTCCATTCCCTCCTCGGCCTCGGTGGCCAAACGGGCCACCCAAAGGAACGTGCTGCACCTGCGCAAGGTGAACCTCATCGGCGTCTATGGCAGTCCCAGTTCGCGCCGCGCGCTGGTGCGGTTGCCCAGCGGGCGGTACAAGAAGGTCAAGATCGGAGACCGGCTGGACGGCGGACAGGTTTCGGCCATCGGTGCGGACGAGCTGCGCTATGTGAAACGCGGCAGGAACCTGACCCTGAAAATGCCCGAGGGCTGACGGCCGGCATCGGATTTTCGCGGTTTTTGCGCGCTCCGTTCGGCGCGGGAACCGGCTCCGGGCAGGCAACATGTCACATGGATCGCAAACGGCGGGGCAAATCCGGATCCCGGGTGCAACTGGGCCCTTCATGTGGGCGCTGAAACGGTCTAGCATCAGAGCACGCGCGATACGTCAAAGGAACTCCTCCCTTGGAAGGCATCCTCTTTCAGGCCGCCATCTACCTCGCCGCCGCTGTCATCGCGGTGCCCATTGCCGCGCGTCTGGGCCTGGGGTCGGTGCTGGGCTATCTTGCGGCCGGGATCATCATCGGACCGCTGCTGGGTCTGGTGGGTCAGGAAACGCAGGAATTGCAGCATTTCGCCGAATTCGGCGTGGTGATGATGCTCTTTCTCATCGGGCTCGAACTGGAACCCAAGGCGCTCTGGGCGATGCGGAACAAGCTTCTGGGGCTTGGAGGAATGCAGATCGGCGTGACCACCCTGGCGATCATGGTCGTGGCGCTGACCTTCGGACAGATCTGGTCGGTGTCGCTGGCCATCGGGCTGATCTTCGCATTGTCGTCGACGGCCATCGTGCTCCAGACGCTGTCCGAGAAAGGGCTGATGCGCACGGGCGGCGGGCGCTCGGCGTTTTCGGTGCTGCTCACCCAGGACATCGCCGTCATCCCGATGCTGGCCTTCCTGCCGCTGCTGGCGCTGCCCAAGACGCCGGACATGATCCTGGGCGAGACCCTGGAAAAACTCATGGGCCAGGGCGAAGAGCAGAAAGGGTCCAGCACTGCGCATGAGGCGGCCGTGTCCTTTATCGAAAGCCTGCCAAGCTGGGGCGTGACCCTGGTCACGCTGGGCATCGTGGCCGCGATCATCGTGACCGGCGTCTACCTCACCCGGCCCGTTTTCCGCTTCATCCACGCCGCCAACCTGCGCGAGATGTTCACGGCGCTCGCCCTGCTGATCGTGGTGGGCATTTCCTTTGTGATGGGTCTCGTGGGCCTGTCACCGGCGCTTGGCGCGTTCCTGGCCGGCGTGGTGCTGGCCAACTCCGAATTCCGCCACGAACTGGAAAGCGACATCCAGCCCTTCAAGGGACTTCTGCTGGGGCTGTTCTTCATCACTGTCGGGGCGGGCATCAATTTCAGCATCCTGTTTGCCGTGCCCTTCCTGATCATGGGGCTGTCCCTGGCGGTGATCATCATCAAGGGGCTGATCCTCTACATCCTGGGCCGGGTCTTCGAGCTCAGGCGGCGCGATCTGTGGCTGTTTACCCTGTCGCTGGCGCAGGCAGGCGAATTCGGCTTCGTGCTGATTGCGTTTTCGCGCCAGCAGAACGTGGTGCCCGCGGACCTGAGCGAGCTTCTGCTGCTGGTGGTGGCGATGACCATGCTGATCACACCGCTGCTGTTCATCCTCTACGAATGGATGTCGCGGCGCATGGAGGACGGGCCGGGGAACCTGGAGCCCGACGACATCGACGACCAGGGGCCGGTGATCATCGTCGGCATCGGGCGGTTCGGCCAGATCGTGAACCGGCTGGTGCGGTCCTCGGGCTTTTCCACCGTGGTACTGGATCACGACCTGCAGGCGATCCAGCGGATGCGGCGCTTTGGCGTGAAAGGCTTCTTTGGCGATCCCACCCGGCCCGAGCTGCTGCTGGCCGCCGGCCTGCGCGAGGCGCGGGTGCTGGTGGTGGCCATCGACGATCCCGAGGCCTCGGCCAAACTGGTGGCCTTTGCCCGCCGCGAACGGCCGGATCTGCATATCGTGGCCCGCGCCCGCGACCGCACCCATGTGTTCCGCCTCTATCAGGCCGGTGCCAATGACATCGTGCGCGAAATGTTCGACGGCTCTCTGCGCGCCGGACGCTATGTGCTCGAGAACATGGGGCTCTCGGATTACGAGGCGGCCGAACTGCAACAGACCTTCTACCATCATGACCGGCATTCGGTGATGGAACTGGCCGCCCTGTGGGACCCGAACGTGCCCACGATCGAGAACGCCGCCTATATCGCGCGTGCCAGGGAACTGGAAAAGGACCTCGAAACGATGCTTCTGTCCCAGATCGAGGAGGCAGCCGAACCCAAGAAACGCGCGTGACGCCGGACCAGGTGGCTGCGCCCGGAGCCTCACTCTGGCTTTGCCAGAGCAAGGCACGCCTGCGGCGGGCGGGGGCGCGCGCTACGCGCGCACCCTGGATTTCAGGCCTCCGGCGGGGATATTTGGGGCAATAAGAAAGCGGCGGGATCAGCCAAGGCACCCTGCCGGCACCGTGCCGCATTGCCCTGCACCGGCGGGCCTCAGCTGTCCGAAACCCCCGCCTCGGCAAAGGTCGCCATGCCGCTGTGACAGGCCAGCGCGCCCCGGAGGATGGCGATGGCGAGGGTTGCACCCGAGGCTTCGCCCAATCGCATTCCAAGCGCAAGAAGCGGCGCCTTGCCCAGCCGTTCCAGCACTGCTTCATGCGCCCCCTCGGCGCTCAGATGCCCGGCCACGCAGTGATCCAGCGCCCCGGGCCGGGCAACTTCGAGACAGGCGGCGGCGGCCGTGCAGATGAAACCGTCGAGGATGACCGGAAGGCGCAGATGCCGGGCGCGCAGGATGGCCCCGGCCATGGCCGCCAGTTCGCGCCCGCCCAGAACCCGGAGCACCTCCAGCCCGTCGCTTGTGCCGTGGCGCGCCACACCTGCCGCCACCACGTCGGCCTTGCGGGCCAGCCCTGCGTCATCCACACCCGTGCCGCGCCCGACCCAGTCGCGCGCCGCGCCGCCATAGAGCGCATGGGCAATTGCCGCGGCGCTCGTCGTGTTGCCGATGCCCATCTCGCCCACGACCAGCAGGTCGGATGCGGTGTCGACCGCATCCCAGCCGGTGCGCATGGCCTCGATGAATTCGGCCTCGTCCATCGCCGCACCCCGGGTGAAATCCCGGGTCGGACGATCGAGTTCCAGCGCATGGACATCCATCCGCGCCCCGACCGCGCGCGACAGCTGGTTCACAGCGGCCCCGCCGGCGTTGAAATTGGCCACCATCTGCGCCGTCACATCCGCCGGAAAGGCCGACACGCCCTGCGCCGTGACCCCGTGATTGCCGGCAAAGACGATGACCTGCGGGGCGGTGACCTCGGGCCGCAGCGTACCGCGCCAGCCCGCATACCACAGCGCCAGGTCCTCGAGCCTGCCCAGCGCGCCCGGCGGCTTGGTCAGCACCGCGTCACGTGCGGCCGCGGCCTCGCGCGCGGCCTCGTCCGGCCCCCCGATCCGGGCCAGCAACGCCCGCACATCCTCCAGCGTGTCGAATCCCATAACCTGCCGCCCCCTGTTGCGCATCACTGGCTGCCTGTGTATCCCGATCCTGCCCGGCAACCCCAGCCAAAACAGTCCCTGATCGGTGCAAAAACGCCATGTCTTCGCGCATCTCTGACCTGCTCGCCGCCTTCGGCCTGCTCACCCGCCTGCCCCTGCCCGGCACCGCCGGGCACCGGCCCGGCGCGGCCTGGGCCTATCCGCTCGTGGGGGCGGTGATCGGCGCGCTGGCCGGTCTGCTGGGCATGGTGGCGGCGGGATCGGGCCTGGCGCTGCCGCTGGCGGCCCTGCTGGTGGTGGCAGCGCAGGTGACGATGACCGGCGCGATGCACGAAGACGGGCTGGCGGACATGGCCGACGGGATCTGGGGCGGCTGGGACCGGGCGGCACGGCTCAGGATCATGCGGGACAGCCGGATCGGCAGCTATGGGGCGATCGCGCTGATGCTCGGCCTCATGGCGCGGGTCGTGGCGCTCACGCTTCTGCTGGAAATGTCAGCGGGATGGGCTCTGGCCGCGCTGATCGGTGCAGGCGCGATGTCGCGCGCGGCGATGCCTGCGCTGATGCTGATGACACCGCCCGCCCGCGAAGACGGCATGGCGCGCAGCGTGGCCGGGTCGCGCCCCGAGCCGGCACTGGCGGCCGCCGCCATCGCGGCACTTCTGAGCCTTGTCCTGCTGGGATGGAGCGCCCTGCCCGCGATTTTCTGGACCGCGCTGATCACCTTTGTACTAGGCCGCCTGGCCATGCGCAAACTGGGCGGCCATACAGGCGATGTGCTGGGCGCGGGCCAGCAACTCAGCGAAATCGCGATCCTGTTTTCGATCCTGACATAGGAAAACAGCCGACCCGCGCGGATCGGCTGTGTCCCGAAACTGTCAGGGCTGATGCCGCGGGATCACGCCGCGCGCGAAACCAATACGTCGCCCACCTGCTTGGCGGCGGCCACCTCGTCATTGCCGTTCACCGCGGCCACTTCACGGGTGAGGCGCTCCAGCGCGGCCTCGTAAAGCTGGCGCTCGGAGTAGCTCTGCTCGCGCTGGTCATCCGTGCGGTGCAGGTCGCGCACCACCTCGGCAATCGCGATCAGGTCGCCCGAGTTGATCTTCTGCTCGTATTCCTGGGCCCGGCGCGACCACATGGCCCGCTTGGCCTTGGCCTTGCCCTTGAGCGTCCTCATCGCCTGGCTCACCACGTCGGGGCTGGAAAGACCGCGCATCCCGATCTCGGTCGCCTTGTGGGTGGGCACCCGCAGCGTCATCTTGTCCTTTTCGAACGAGATCACGAACAGCTCCAGCGTGATGCCGGCGATCTCCTGCTCCTCGATCGACACGATCTGACCCACGCCATGCGAGGGGTAAACAACGTATTCGTTCGGGCGGAACGGAAGTTTCTTGGATTTGCTCATTCAGGTTGTCCTCACAAGGGTCCGGTTTCTCGGAATATTTCGGCCTGGCTCCGGGTCTGGAAGCCCAGGTTTCAAACGCAAAAAAATCCACGCCCCGGACACCGCCTGGGGAATTGGATATCTGCGATCATTCTACATCTGCGGAGACTATAACATAAAAACGGCACCGGGAAAAGGATCGCCAACCAGAGGGCGGTATTACCTCATATGCGCCATAGGCTTACCGTGCGACATTAAAGTCATCGGCCTGGATTCGGGCCGGACGCCGCGAATCACCCGGGATCAGCCGCCCTCGCCCGGTGCTTCCGAGAAATACTTCTCCAGCTTGCCCTCTTCGCCGTCGCGCTCCTCGGCGTCCGGAAGCGGGTCCTTCTTGGTGATGATCACCGGCCAGAGTTCGGAATACTTGCGATTGAACTCGACCCATTTGTCCATGTCCGGCTCGGTGTCGGGCCGGATTGCATCGGCGGGGCATTCCGGCTCGCAGACGCCGCAGTCGATGCACTCGTCAGGATGAATCACCAGCATGTTCTCGCCTTCGTAGAAACAGTCCACTGGGCACACTTCGACACAGTCGGTGTACTTGCAGGCGATGCAGGCGTCGTTGACGATATAGGTCATGGCGAGATCCGCGCTTGGTCGATGTCAGCACCTCCTAAATCAGGTGCCCGGATCATTCAAGCGCCTGCCCCCAAATCGGACGCCGCCGCGACATTGCGGGCCAGGCGCGGAAACGCGTTCCGGCGCGGGCGCGGATCATGGGACATCCTCATAGAGCGCCTGCGCCTCGCTGGCCGGGCCACGCCGCTCTCCGAGCCCGAGAATGCGCACCACGCGGACCTCGCGGCCCAGAGCCAGCGTCAGAACGTCGCCCGCGCGCACGGCGCGGCCCGGCTTGGTGATGCGCTGTGCATTCACCCGCACCTTGCCCTTTTCGATCATCCGGGCGCTCAGAACCCGGGTCTTGTAGAACCGCGCGTGCCATAACCACTTGTCCAAACGGAGTTTTTCCGTCCCGTCATCCGGCCCGCTCAAACCGGATCAGCCCTTGTCCCTGAGCCCCATGAGAGCGGCGGCAAAAGGGTTGTCGGGATCGATCTTCTGGGTCTTTTCGGGCTTGGCCGAGAAACTGCGCGCGCCCTGATTTTCGGGCTTGCCGCCCTTCTTGCCGCGCGGCTTGCCGCCCTGCTTGCCCGAGGGTTTTCCAGAGGGTTTTCCGCCCTGCCGCCCGTCCGGCTTGCCGCCCTGCCGCGCCTGCGCCTGACGGTTGCGCCCACCGGACCAGGTAAAGATGTAGAAGGTTTCGATCTCGGGGCCAGCCTCCGCAGGTCCGGTCTCCGCAGGTCCGGTTTCCTCGGCCCTGGCCTCCTCGGGCCCGGCATCAGCCGTCACCTCAGGTGCCATCTCGGGCGCGGCTTCGGCCTCCGGTGCAACCGGCGCATTGTCCGGCCTGTCCGCTGCCTCCGCGCCGCCCTCCGGGACCGCCTCGGCGGCAGACCCGGCCACGGGTTTCGCCTTCTCGCGCTCACCCGCCGCGGCCTTGTAGCCCAGCCCCTGCATCAGGTCGGCGAATTGCTCCAGCGTCATGCCGCTGATCGACAGCATGTCGGCGCTCGCCTCAAAGCCCCCCCGGCTGTCCTCGGCGCGCAACATGTCCGCCAGCCGCTCCAGCATGTCGATGCGGATCGCCCGCTCGCCCGCAGCACGGTATCCGGCCATCGAGAAATAGCCCGGAGGTGTCGGCACGGCCTTGGCCGGCACCGTCACCAGACCCGGCGGTGGCGCTTCAGGAAACTCGTCCAACCCCTTGTCCAGAGACCACAAAACCAGCCTGAGCCGCGTCGGCGCGGGCTTTAGCAGCACCGGCATGAAGATCGTGAACTGACCAAAGCGCACGCCATGTTTGCGCAATGCACCGCGCGCGTCCTGGTCCAGCGCCTTGACCTCCTCGGCCACCTCGCCGCGCGGCACGATGCCCAGCGCCTCGACCATGCGAAAGCCAAAGCCCCGCGCCAGTCCGGTCAGCTCCTCGTCGCGCTGCACCGCCAGAAGCGGCTCGAACAGGGTGGCGATCTTGCGGTCGATGAAATGCTGCAACCGGCGCTGGACCTTCTGGGCCACGTCCTCGCCCGCCTCGGTGTCGACAAAGGCCGTCACCGCAGGTTTCAGCGGATCGGCCCCCTTGGCCAGACGCCCCACGGCCTCGCTGCCCCACATCAGCCCGCCCTGCTCGGTAAAGTCGATCTCGGTGTCGGGCGCGTTATAGAACCGGTCCGCCTTGAGGTGGAAATGCGGGGCCAGCGCCGCCACGCTCGCCTGATCCAGGGCCTTGGCCTCGGGGCCGGATGCGGCCTTGTCACGGATGAACCGGAACCCGTCCAGACGGCCGGCGAATTCGCCCTCGACCGTCACCTCGCCACTCTCGTTCACTTCGGCCACAACGGCTTCCTTCTGCTTGAGCCGGCGCAGCAAAACAGACGTGCGCCGGTCCACAAATCTCTGCGTCAGCGCCCCGTGCAGGGCATCCGACAGGCGATCTTCTACATGTCTCGTCGCCTCGCGCCAATGCGTTTCGTCATCGACCCAGCCATTTCGTTGCGCCACATAGGTCCATGTGCGGATAAACGCCAACCGCTTGCTGAGCGTGTCAATATCCCCGTCCGTCCGGTCCAGCCGCTTGATCTGGCGCGCCAGCCAGTCATCGGGAATGCGCCCCAGCGTGACCAGATCGGTGAAAATCGTCTCCAGCAGCGCGGCATGTTCCGACGGGCTGATGCCGCGGAAATCCGGCACCCGGCAGACATCCCACAACAGCTGCACGGCGCGGGCATCGCGGCCCAGCCTGTCGCGAACGCCCGGCACCTGGGACAGGGCCTTGAGGGCCACCAGGTCATCGGCATCCCGTGCCCGCCCCAGCATCGGCTGATCGGGCTTGAGCTCCAGCGACGCGATCAGGGCCCCGGCGCTGCCGAACCGCAGATCGTGATTGCGCCACTCGACGCGCGAGATCGGCGCGAATCGGTGGTTGGTGATCGCCTCCACCACCTCGCCCGGCATCTCTGGCGCCTCTCCGGTCACGCCGAAGGTGCCGTGCCGCATCCCCCGGCCCGCACGTCCCGCGATCTGCGCCAGCTCGCCCGGCATCAGCGCACGCATCCGCCGCCCGTCGAACTTGGCCAGAGACGAGAACGCGACGTGATCCACATCCAGGTTCAGCCCCATCCCGATGGCATCCGTCGCCACCAGGTAATCCACGTCGCCGTTCTGGTAGAGGTCCACCTGCGCGTTGCGCGTGCGCGGGCTGAGCGCGCCCATGACCACCGCCGCTCCGCCCTTCTGACGGCGCAGCAGCTCGGCCATGGCATAGACATTGTCCACAGAGAACCCGACGATGGCGCTGCGCCCCGGCATTTTCGACAGTTTCCTGGGGCCGGCATAGCTCAGCTGCGACATCCGTTCGCGCGACTGGAACTCGACGCCCGGCACCAGCGCCGCGATCACGCCCCGCATCGTGGCCGCACCCAGGAACTGCGTCTCCTTCAGGCCGCGCATCCGCAAGAGGCGGTCGGTGAACACATGCCCCCGCTCGGGGTCGGCGCATAGCTGGATCTCGTCCACCGCCACGAAATCCGCGCCGATCTCCTCGGGCATCGCCTCGACCGTGGCCACCCAGTACCTGGTGCGCGGCGGTACGATGCGTTCCTCGCCCGTGACCAGCGCGACCACCGAAGGGCCCCGCACCGCGACGATCTTGTCATAGACCTCGCGCGCCAGAAGCCGCAGCGGCAGGCCGATGACGCCGCTCGAATAGCAAAGCATCCGTTCGATCGCATAATGGGTCTTGCCCGTGTTCGTGGGGCCCAGGACCGCGATGGTCCGCGACGGCGGGGACATCAGGTTCTCCAGCGTTCAGAGTTGCGTGCCGTCCTGGGTCGCGCCCAGTCGCTCGAGCGCCTCTTTGGTGTCCTTGTCATAGGGGTTCAGGGCCCGCGCGGCCTCGAACGCCTCGCGCGCCAGGTCCTCGCGGCCCATCTCGTTCAGCAGTGATCCCAACGAATACAGGGCCACGAAATGACGCGGCTCCAGCGCCAGCGCCCGCTCAAGGTCGCTCATCGCGGGGCCCAGCAGCCCGGACCGCGCCCG
>FYBJ01000061.1_pt1 | contig 69825 bp, 72 predicted proteins | sample 1134611 | NCBI WGS metagenome assembly FYBJ01 (sample SAMEA104116008, study PRJEB20421) | marine metagenome | isolation source: marine
TGAACGCTGACGGGGGACAGGCTACAATGACCGCAAGTTTTGCCAAGTCAGCCCAGGTTGCGCTTCCGCCTCTTTTCGGGTGGGCCTCAGCTGATCTCCAAACGCCCACGGCGCACCAGATTGAAATCGCAAATATGAGTAATACCGATAGGATGCCAACCAACGATATTAGCTGCAGAGACATCTCTGATTCCGACAGCTCTTGAGCCAAAATAAAAATTGTTATTGCGGCAATATTCCCGAACAGAAAATTGTTTATCCAATAAGTTCTGGGCAAGGAGTAGGAGCCGTTCCAGTGGTCTATGACGGGATTGCCTGTGAGATGGGTTGCAGAATCTAGGAATGACAATGGTAGAAAAACCCAATTCGATATTAGACATAAGGGCGACAACAATCTTATGGTTTGTTTAACTGGTTAGTCTGCAAGAAAGCAACTCACTTGTTTGATGGAGGTTAAGATGTGGTTTGTTGGCGCAGTTGCGGGAGGGGTGATTGGGATATTACTTCTGTCGTTCATCATAGAACTAATGTTGTTCAAGAAACAGGAGCCGCCCAAGAGAGCGATTTCGACCGCGGGACTAGCTTACGTACTCGCAACCGTACTCTACGGTTTTGGATCGGCAAACGGCGGGCCTTTCGTTTGGGACGGCATCATAGTTTACCTACCCGGGGCGGCCGTAGTCTATGTTTGGTTTCTTAAGCGATACCAGAAGAGTTGGACAGAAGAGGAACAGATCTAAACGTCATGATGGGCTGTATTGATTAGATCAGTACTGTCAGAGCAAATGTACCGGCTAGCGGAATGCGTCTGATCATTTAGGACGGCGCGATGCCCAGACCGCCCAAGCCAGCCAGTCCGTTCCGATATTTCAACTCATCCCCCGAGGTCATCCGCCTCGTGGTGATGATGTACATCCGCTTTCCGCTGAGCCTACGGAACGTCGAGGACCTGCTGTCGGAGCGCGGTATCGACATCGGCCACGAGACGGTGCGGTTCTGGTGGCACAGGTTCGGACCGATGTTCGCCGCCGACATTCGCCGGCAGCGGGTGAACCGGATGCGCGGGTTTCGTCATTGGCGCTGGCACCTCGATGAGGTGCTCGCCGAAGCATCGCGCTACACGGTGAAGATCCAAGTCCAGAACGAGATCGCCCTGAATCAAGATGAGGCAGGTTCGGCATCTGGCACGGGGTTTCTGATTGAGCAAGAAGTGCGCGCCAACCGGTGAGCAGGGGTTAATCGCCCTCCAACATGGCTTCATGCTCTTTTCTTATCTGCAGTCAAAACGCTGCCAAATTCTAATTCAGCCAAACGGGCCAGCGGGAAAATTCAGCTAACGTATTGAAAAGGTGGTGCCGCTTACGTGACTCGAACACGTGACCCCATCATTACGAATGATGTGCTCTACCAACTGAGCTAAAGCGGCATTCGCGAGCGCGAGCGTCGTCTTCGCGAGATGGAGGCCCGAGCCGGAATCGAACCGGCGTGCAAGGATTTGCAGTCCTCTGCGTAACCACTCCGCCATCGGGCCTCACCCCTCACCCTTTCGGGCGCGGAAGCGGCCAGTTAGCGATTCGTGGCAATAATGGCAATCATATAGATAGGTGCCGTTAGGTCAGTCTGGACGAATGCGGTCAAACTCGACAGGAAGCCATCCATGACTATTCAGAATTTCCTTGCGCCGATCACCGGCAGGTCCGCCGCGGTATCGCTTCCTGACGCCGAGACATGGATGCAGGGCCGCACACTTTATGGCGGTGCCTCGGCCCTAGTAGCATACACTCAGGCCACCCGGGCATTCCCGGATTTGCCGCCCTTGCGCGCGGCCCAAATCGGGTTTGTTGCGCCACTCGGAGGTGATATCGAACTGCGTGCAGAGATTGCCCGGCAGGGGCGCAGCGTCACGCAGATACGCAGCGAAATCCACCAAGATGGAAAACTCGCTCTGACAGCGTTCTTTCTGTTCGCCGAACCGCGCGAGCCGAATGCAATGTTTACGGCCGAGAAGCCAACGGATTTCCCGGCGCCACCATCGGAAAACGACGATGCGATCTCCCACAAAGGGCCAGTATTCTTGCGCAGCGACTTTGAAATCCGGCGCGCTCAGGACACGCGTGGGCCTGGCGCGCCAGTGGTGCGGCGTTGGGCTCGTCTAAAAGATCGCAGCGATCTTGATCCGATCAGTGAACTGGTGCTGCTTGGCGATGTTTTACCACCAGGAGCAATGCGAGCCATGCAGCGGCAGGGGCCGATCAGTTCGATCAATTGGTCGTTCAATCTGCTTGATACAAATCCGCAAACCGAAGATGGTTGGTGGGTTTCGGAAAACGCCAGCCAACATGCGGATGCTGGCTATTCATCCGAACGCCTACGTCTCTGGAACAGCTCAGGTCAGCTAGTAATCGATGGATTGCAGTCCGTCGCCGTATTTGGCTGACTCATTTTTCGACTGCGGCCGAACCGGGATTTCAAACATCCTCATAATTCGCGAGGCGTTTCTCCATACCTGCCATGACTGCTTCGACCTGATTTTTGGACCGCATGATGGCGTGCTGTTCGATGCTTTCCTCAAGCAGGATGGCATCTGTGTTGCGCTCAATCATCGCCGCATGAAGCCGTTTGGCGGCACGGATTGCATGCGGATTGCGGTTCGCGACTTCTGTCGCAATCGCCGTGGCCTTCGCGTGGGGATCAGTATCGACATGTGTCGCTAGGCCGATACCTTGCGCCTCTGCGCCGGTAAATTCACGATTGGTGTAGACCAATTCTCTCAGCACATCGTCTCGTACCAGGCCTCGCCATAGAGCATACCCACCCATATCCGGTACGAGGCCCCATTTCAGCTCCATAATGGCCATTCTCGTATCGGGATGAGCAACACGAATATCTGCTCCGCTGGCGATTTGCAGCCCGCCACCAAAACACACCCCGTGAACAGCGGTGATCACCGGAACCGGCAACTTACGCCATTGCATCGCAACCTGCTGGGGTCGGTTTGCATTGCCGTGTGTACGATCGGTCAATTCCGGATCGTCTGGCGAAGGTGTTCTGGTGAAATTCGAAAGATCCAGGCCAGCGCAGAAAGCGCGTCCCTCACCCGAAAGGACCACCGCCCGCAGGCCCTTCATCTTGTGTAAGGCCCGACCGGCTTCGATAATTGCTTCGAACATATCATGGTCAAGCGCGTTCATCTTGTCAGCGCGAGTCAAGCGGACCTGCGCCACGCCATTATCGCCTAGCTCGATTGAAACCCGGTCTCTGAACTGCATCACATTCCTCACTCGCAAACAGGCCATCGAGAGTGGCGGATGCGTTGCAAAGTGTCCAGCGCCCGAAATCCTACCTATCTAATTTACAGCTTCAAAACAAAATGCTCGGGGCCCGGGCGATGCCTTCAACAGGTATCCACCATCGGGGTGAGTTGCGAGCAATTGCGCGAGGCCGAACGTTTGGAGCTTGCGGCGCATCCAAGCGACATGCACTGCCAAGATGTTTCTGCCTGGCTGCACCCGAGTACGCCACACATTCGCAATCAGATGCTGAAGCGTGAACCGCTGCTCCGGATTTTCGACCAATTGGCAATTGTGAGTGGTTGAAAACTAGCTACGTCGCCGAGCTATTGATGCCCAATGAGTTGAAATATCTTTTGATGTTGCGAGCTGCCTGTCGAAGTCTTTGTTCGTTTTCAACAATGGCAATTCTGACAAATCCCTCGCCTTTTTCGCCATACCCCACGCCCGCAGCAACCGCGACTTTCGCTTCGGTCAGCAATTGCTTCGAAAACTCGAGGCTTCCCATATGAGCGAGCGCGGGCGGCAACGGAGCCCAAGCGAACATAGATGCAGCAGGCGAAGGAATCTCCCACCCGGCGCGCGCAAACGCGTCTACCATGACATCGCGGCGCTTGTGATAGAGCTGGCGATTGGTTTCGACGATATCTTGCGGTCCGTTCAGTGCAGCACAGGCTGCCGCCTGGATCGGCGTGAAAGCGCCATAGTCGAGATAGCTCTTCACCCGTGTCATCGCCGCAATCAGCTGCTGATTTCCGACCGCAAAACCCATCCGCCAACCAGCCATGGAATACGTCTTTGACATGCTGGTGAATTCGATCGCGACATCCTTCGCACCCTTCACCTGCATGATCGACGGGGTCGGCTTGCCGTCATAGTACAACTCGGAATAGGCCAAATCGGACAATATCCAGACTTCATTGTCGCGCGCCCAATCAACCAGTCTCTCATAAAAAGCGAGGTCCACAACTTCGGCAGTCGGGTTGGATGGATAGTTCACCACCAACACACTGGGACGCGGCACTGTATAATTCATCGCGCTTTCGAGCGCGGCCCAGTATTGCTCATCGGGCGTGGTCGGCACGCTTCTAATTGTCGCTCCGGCAATGATAAAGCCAAAGGTGTGGATCGGATATGATGGGTTTGGCGCGAGCACCACGTCACCAGGCGCCGTGATCGCATTGGCCAAGCTGGCAAGACCTTCCTTTGACCCCATTGTGACGACCACTTCACGCTCTGGATCAAGCTCCACCCCGAACCGACGCCCGTAGTAATTGGCCTGTGCCTTGCGCAGCCCAGGAATGCCCTTGGACTGTGAGTATCCGTGGGCGTCCGGTTTCTGAGCCACTTCGCACAGCTTCTCGATCACATGTGCAGGCGGCGGCTGGTCAGGATTACCCATGCCCAGATCGATGATGTCCTCACCCGCCTGACGCGCCGCGTGCCGCATCGCATTCACTTCTGCGATGACGTAAGGTGGCAAGCGCTTCATGCGGTAGAAATCAGTGTCCATCTGGTGCCTTTCTTTGAACCCGGACCAACCTTGGCCGGATCGATGCATACGAATCTACGGTAATAGTAGTCGAACTGAAACAGCAATCCAGCTATACCGCACCGCAACAATACTTTTGAAAGCAGATCATCGATGGCAAACGACCCGAAAGACTTTCTCAAGGGCAGCGGCGAACCCTTTCGCGCCTTTTTTGACATGCAGGGCGAAGCGATGCGGGCGATGATGGGCAAGTTCGGCCTGCCGGGAATGGGCCAGAGCAATGTGTTAAAAGATGACGCTGGCGAATTCGCTCAAGTTGCTCGCGAGATTCAATCGATGTGGTTTGAATTCATGGCGGATCGCACGCAAGGCGCGGGCTCTGGGTCCAATCCGTTCGATCCGGCACAATGGCTAACGCTGGCGCAAGGCATGGCAAAACAGATGCCGACCGACCCGATTGAGACCGCTCAGAAGATGGCGAAGGATTCCATGGAGATCTGGCAGGGTGTGCTGGGCAGTTTCATTGGCGGGGTCACTGGAGAGAACAAGCCTGAAGTTGACTCTCTGCCGCGCAAGGACAGGCGCTTTGCCGCGGAGGAATGGCGCGCGCATCCAGCGTTTGCCTTGCTTCACCAGACCTATCTGATGATGGCCGAATACTTCGTCGGCGCTGCCAAGCAGGTCGAAGGTATTGCTCCGGAAAAGCGCAAGCAGCTCGAGTTCGCAACCACGGCACTGGTGGACGCAATGAGCCCGGACAACTTTATCCTGACCAATCCGGTCGTGCTCAAGCGCACCATCGAGACCAAGGGTCAAAATCTGCTGAAGGGCATGCGCCACCTTATCAATGATCTTAAAAAGGGGCAGCTCACTCACACCGATGCCGAAGCCTTCGAGTTGGGCGTCAATCTGGCAGCGACGCCCGGCAAGGTAGTGCACGAAACGCCGCTCTACCAGCTTGTCCAGTACAGCCCGTCTACGGATGAGGTTTTCGCTACCCCTTTGATCATCTTCCCTCCGTGGATCAATCGTTTCTACATCCTCGATCTGACAGCCAAGAAGAGCTTCATCAAATGGGCTGTGGATCAAGGCATCACAGTGTTCGTAGTGAGCTGGAAGTCAGCCGATGCGACAATGAAAGATGTCGTGTGGGATGACTACATCCGCGCGCAGATCGATGCGATTGATACCGTGCGAGAGCGGTTGAAGGCACCAAGCGTTCACACCATTGGCTACTGCGTTGCAGGGACCACCCTCGCAGCAACTTTGGCTGTGCTGGCGAAACGCGGCGAGGCAGACAAGGTCAAGAGCGCAACCTTCTTCACCGCTCAGGTGGATTTCGAAAAGGCTGGCGAACTTAAGCATTTCATCAATGACAGCCAGCTGGACATGATCTCGAGCCTGTCCAGCGATGGCTATCTTGATGGACGCTATCTGGCGGCAACCTTCAATTCGCTGCGCGGCAAGGACCTGATCTGGAATTATGTCGTCAACAACTACCTGTTGGGTGAGGATTACCCGGCCTTCGACCTGCTGCACTGGAACGGGGATGTAACTAACCTGCCAAGCAAATGGCATGCGGATTATCTGCGTGACCTCTATCGCGACAACAAGCTGGTCGTGCCAGAGGCATTGAGCGCTGATGGAACACCGATTGACCTGACCGAGGTTAAAACGCCAAGCTACATACAGGCTGGTCGGGAAGATCACATTGCTCCAGCAAAGAGCGTTTGGAAGGCGACTGAGCATTTCAAAGGACCAGTTACCTTTCTGCTAGCAGGGTCCGGCCATATTGCCGGTGTCGTCAATCCCCCGACCGCTAACAAATACCAATACTGGACCGGCGACAGCCAGGCCGGTTCGCTTGAAGACTTTATCGATGGCGCAACCGAGCACCCTGGCAGTTGGTGGCCACATTGGTTCGAGTGGCTGCAAGAGCAAGACAACAGAAAAGTGCCCGCAAAGGGCAAGCGAATACCTGGCGCCAAAGGTGATAAAGTTATCGAGGACGCGCCTGGCCGCTATGTAAAGACGCGCTAACTAGCTGTTTTGAAACACCGTTTCGATTTATTGTGCAGTGCACAAAAAATGCTTGACTTCGCAGTTGCAATGCCTATTTTGTGCAGTGCAACATAAAGCGAGGTTACCATGGCCAACGAAGCCAAAGCCAAAATCGATGCAGCCGCTGAAAAGGCCTATGCCGAAGCAGCTGCCAAAGAACGTGTAAGCACGAAAGCGGTCGAGAAAGCCGTTGAAGCTGACGCACCCAAAGCAAAGGCAAAGCCTGCTGCGATCAAGAAAGCAGTAAAGGCTCCGGCCAAGAAGAAGCCAGTAAATAAGGCTGCCGCCAAAAAGGCTGCGCCAAAGAAAGTTGCAGCCAAGAAAGCTGCACCAAAGAAAGTCAAGGCTGCTGCCAAAAAGGCCGCAAAGCCAACCAACGCAATCGCACAAGCAAAGGACACCATCATGGCCACTGCTAAAAAAGCACAGAACACCGATTTCACCAAGACTGCCAAAGAAGCATTGGCTGACGTACAGACACGCGCAAAGACTGTTTTCGCGAAGACTGGCGAGCTGGCTTCAGAAGTGACCGAATTCAACAAGGGCAACGTTGAAGCTGTTGTTGAGTCAGGCAAGATCTTCTTCGCTGGCATGCAGGACATGGGCCGCCAGCAGGTTGCTGCAACGAAGTCTGTTGTCGAAACCGTTCAAGGCGACTTCAAGAAGGTTGCTGCTGTCAAGTCACCGACCGAGCTGGTCCAACTTCAAGGCGAACTCGCACGTCGTAACTTCGACGCTGCTGTGTCTTTCGGTTCAAAGAACACCGAAGCACTCGTCAAGCTGTACAATGACGCTTTCGCGCCGCTTTCGAGCCGCATGAGCGTTGCTGCCGAGAAGTTCAAGAAGGCCGCTTAAGTCTTTTACGCTTCCAGGTTTTCTAGCCGGGGTCTCTCTCCTCTCCCAAATCCCGGCGGAAACAATGAAGAGCCGGTCAGACCATCTGCGTCTGGCCGGTTCTTTTCGTTTCGGGCAACAGCTTCATAGGCTGGAGATATCCCACAAGCGTCCGTAGCAATGCGATGCCACCCATATTCATAACTTGCGAATTCCCATTCGCTTACGATATTGGCCTCTCGATGAACCATGCAATATCCCGATCCCTGCCGTTGAGTGGCTCCTCCATGAGCGGAAACATGCGCCCGTTCTTGATAGCGAGCGACATGGCCGGGGCCGGCGATGACGATGCCGATTCTGACATTGACGTCGGCATCGCGACCAAGACCAAGGCAAAGCCCAAGAAGCCCAGCCAATACAAAGTTCTGCTGCTCAATGATGACTACACACCGATGGAATTTGTGGTCATGGTGCTGAAGCGTTTCTTTGGCATGGACCTGGAACAGGCCACTCGCGTGATGCTGCACGTCCATCAAAAGGGTGTGGGTGTGTGCGGCGTTTTTCCCTACGAGGTTGCGGAAACCAAAGTGAACCAGGTCATGGACTTCGCGCGGCAGAACCAGCACCCGCTTCAATGTACGCTGGAGAAAGACTGAATCTCTTTTGCCCGCCTCTTAGCTTTGAGGCATGACCGCGCTCGAATTTGTCGCTAGAGGTTAAGCATCAGGCAATCGGACAAGCGACACAGAAGCAAACGTGCTCAAATTTCTGCCCAGCATTGATCGATATATTCTTCGGCTAGTGGTTTTCCCGATGCTGGGTGTTTTTGCGCTAGCAGCATCGCTGCTACTGCTCGACAAAATGTTACGATTGTTCGATTTTGTCGCGGTCGAAGGCGGGCCAATCTCTGTCGTTTTCAAAATGCTGGGCGCACTGATCCCGGAGTACGCCAGCCTCGCAATTCCTCTTGGATTGCTTCTGGGAATCCTGCTCGCCTTCCGGAAGCTTGCGGTTTCAAGCGAACTCGACGTCCTGCGCGCCGTCGGCATGGGTTACGGGCGTCTATTGCGGGTACCCTATTTTATCACCCTCATATTGGTGGCTGTGAACGTCGCTTTGGTATTCTATATTCAACCGATCAGCCGATATTACTACGAGCAGATGGAGTATGAGCTGCGCTCTGGCGCACTCGGCGCGTCAATCAAGGTTGGCGAATTCACAACTTTGCAAGACCGCATGGCATTGCGGATCGAGGAAAGCGAAGACGAAGGCAGGCGCTTGAAAGGCATATTTGCCCGCGTCGCGAACGACAAGGGCCAGGTGCTGTCCATCTCCGCACGTGAAGGTGCGTTCATGGCAACTAGCGACAGCCCGGACACGATCATCCTGCGGTTGACCGATGGGACAATTGTACAAGACACGGGCAGCCGCACACCACGAGTTCTCAGCTTTACCAGACATGACCTGCCAATCGACTTGCCTCGGATCGAGGAATTCCGCGAACGCGGAGATGCCGAGCGCGAGTATATTCTGCCCGAATTGTTGAGCATCGGCTGGAGCGACACCGAACCGATCGAGGCCCGGGCAGCCAGTCAGGCGAGTTTCAACTTCCGCCTGGTCGAGATCGTAATGATGCTGCTTATGCCACTTCTGGCGGTTGCACTCGCTATACCCCCTAAACGTTCGACAAGCGCGCTTGGAGTATTTGTGTCGATCATCATGGTCGTCTCCTATCACAAGGTGAACCAGTACGGAGAGGACATCGCTTCGCTTGGGCGGGTGGATCCAATCTTGGCGCTATGGGGACCATTTGTGGCCTTTGCCGCGCTTATCCTCTGGATGTACTGGCGGGTGGCCTATGTCCCCGGTGGTCAAGCCATCGGTGCCCTTGAAACAGCGACAACAAAAGCAGGCAAAGCGATCAAGAAACTTTTCAAACGGCGACACTCCCGGCAAATCATTGCTGCCGAAGCAGCCCCGGCGGAATAGAACACAGCCACGATGCAACTCGATTTTTTCCCTTCCCGGACACTAACGATCTACCTCGCAAAGATGTTCATCGTACGCATAATCGCTGTGCTGGTGATGCTTGTGCTTGTTTTGATGATGCTTGATCTCCTCTCGACCAGCGGAGACATCCTTGCGGTCGAAGGCAACGGCCAGGCCGAACTGCTCACCTATGCCAGTTTGCGGATACCGCAGCTTATCTCGCGATTCCTGCCCTATTCAGTCTTGCTGGCGACGCTGATCACTCTGGTGACTTTGAACCAAAACAGCGAAGTGATTTCGATGAAGGCAGCAGGGCTTTCCGCGCATCAAGTGCTTGCACCGCTTCTGCTCACCGCTGCACTCGTCTCTGTAGTCAGCTTCGTATTCAATGAGCGCGTTGTGACCCGCTCGACAGCTACGCTCAAAGCTTGGGATGCCGCCGAATATGGTGCGATCCCCGAAGATTCCAGTGTTCGTGCGAACGTCTATCTTACCGATGGCGACAGCGTGCTATCCGCAGCCAGCCTCACGGGCTCTCGCGACACCATTCGCATGCGCGATGTAACTTGGTACGAGCGCAGCGAAACGGGCATGATCCTGACACAAGTTCGAGCGCCCAGCGCAACCTACGCGGCACCCGGTTGGAAGCTCGAACAAGCGGTACAGTTCGATGTCGGCACAGCCCAGTCAAGCGAGCCCTCTGACATGACAGTGGGCCAAAGCCTTACTCCAGATGATATCGAGCTCGACATTGTCGATCCCGACACAAAGCCATTCTGGGAGCTTTCTGAGTCAATCGAAGCATATGAAGCGGTCGGACGTCGCACTGCCGAGCTGCGCGCAAAATGGTGGCACAAGCTGTCCGGCCCATTGTCTGCATTCCTGATGCCTTTACTGGGGGCGGTCGCAGCCTTTGGCTTAGCTCGTTCAGGCCAACTGTTTGTGCGCGCCATTATCGGAATGGCGCTCGGCTTCGCCTATTTCGTGATCGACAATGCGGCACTCGCGATGGGCAGCTTTGGCGGATATCCGCCTTTCCTTGCCGCCTGGGCGCCATTCTTCCTGTTCTTGCTGGTAGGTGAGACTGTCCTCATCAGAACCGAGGAATGACCGGCCGCGATTGGACGTTGCGTTTGGCGCGGCCAGACGATGCGGAGTCTATGCCCGCGATTGAGCGTGCTGCGGCTGAAAAGTTTCGTGGAGTTCGCGACTTAATCAATGTTGATTTTGACGATGTTTGGGAACCAGACGAACTGCGACCACTGATCCGCAAGGGACACTGCCTGGTCGCGCATGTCGGCGAAGAAATGGCGGGTTTCCTCGTCAATCAACCCTTCAGCCGAGAGCTGCACATCTGGGAGATGGATGTGCATCCGGATTATCAGGGGCGCGGGATTGGCGCAGGCCTGATCCGTGCGTGCCAGATCGATGCGCACAATGCAGGGTTCAAAGCGGTTACCCTGACCACGTTTCGCGATGTACCCTGGAACGGGCCATTCTATGCGCGGCTAGGGTTCGAAGAAGTCACTGCGCTTGATGCGCACCCGAGGCTAGCAAGCGAGCTTGCGCTGGAGGTCGACAACGGTCTGCCCGCTGATCGCCGCTGCGCCATGATCCATTTCCTTGGCTAACCGGCGATTAGGGAGCGCGGCCGACGCCCATTGTGCTTCGCGCGATACGGCCGACTAGCTCCATCATCCCGCTATGGTTCGCCCCGTCATAGGTCGAATTATCGCCCAGTTCCTTGCGCAAACGGCGGTGCGCCTCGGGCAGGTCGTGATACGGCATAGAGGGCATAAGATGATGCAAAGCGTGGTAGCGAAGGCCGACAGGTGCCCAAATCTCTGCCGCCAGGCCAGGTGGTGGAACGTTTACGCTGTCAAGAAACTGCGCAGTGACTGTCATCGGTTCGCCATCATTTTCCCAAAGATGCGCCACCAGAGTTCGCAGCTGGTTTATAACCGCGGTCAGCGACGCAACACAAAGTGCAATCAGCAATGGTCGCCAGCCGAGCACAGAAATGCTGCCGATCAGCGTCCATGCCCACACAAATCCGCCGATCTCTTGCCAGCGCACGCGCTTCGCCAAATTGCCTTCGGCTGGCTTGCGGCGAAATTCAGGGTTGATCATCAGCGCCGAAGCCTGCTCCCACACCATCTTTCGCAACGGCCGGATGACAACGCCGAGCGGAAGCAAGACCGCAAAGCGCAATAGCAAGCCAATAGGCGCCAACAATGCAACCAGAACGAAAGCAGGCAAGCTCCAAGGCTTCATCAAGGCTAGTGGGAGATACTCCGGATCCTCGACCGTGCCATATTGCGTACGCTTGTGATGAAGTGTGTGCACACCTTCGTACATGAAGCTTGGCACCAGCATGGGGATGCCAACCATCAGGTTCCATGCAGTACGGAAACCCGGCAATGCATCGCGGTGAATGTGCGTCAACTCATGGATAAACATCAGCGCGCGATAAAGCGCGAGCGCCGAGATAATACCGAATGCAATCGCGGTGGCAACTGAATCGGCGAGGATCGCAGCCGCTAAGCTTCCGTATCCGATGCCGGCCGACAGGATCATGTCGGGCCAATAGATGCCCGGTTTCGCTTCGCCTAAATCCTTTGTGAGGTCGCGTGCAGCGCGCAGCATATCCTTGTCATCGCTTTCGATGAATTGCGCGCGCGTCGCCGGAGTTCTTTCAACTCGCGGGGCGGTGGAAGGGTTGAGGGCTTTTTCCATCAAAATCTCATTTCGATTGGCCTTTACCCTATAACTGGGCCTGAGGACAAACTGGATGTGTTGGCAAGAGTGATCGAATGACTTGCTTAAGCGGCATTCTCTGACCACACATTGCCGAAAACCAATCAATACGGGGCAAATGCGTGAAAGACGGCGAAATAGTGATCGAGCATGTGCGGGACAAGAAAGGCCGCGCTGCCTTTGTCGATGTGGGCAATGCCTTCTCCGCACGTGTTCCCAATTCTGTTCCGCAATTGCGTGGCGAGCAAATCGAACTGATTACCCCAGGCAAGAACCCCTTTTTCGGCCACGCTCGGGCACAGCTCTTCATCGCCAAAGTGGATGGAAAACCTGTTGGGCGTATCTCCGCTCATATCGATGAACTGGCGCTTCAAGTTCCCAAGGAACAAGGCTTTGGTCCGGGCACCGGCATGTTCGGCTACTTTGACGCAGACAGCGAGGCGGTGGCTCATGCGCTTCTCGCTGAAGCTGAAAAGTGGCTTTTTAGCGAAGAAATGACGAGGGTTCTTGGTCCAATCTCCATGTCGATATGGGAAGAACCGGGCTTGCTGGTTCGCGGGCAGGATCATCCACCCATGATCATGATGGGGCATCATCCGGCCCATTATCGTGGCTGGATTGAAAGCTACGGTTTCACGACAGCAAAGACCTTGCTGACCTATGACCTTCCGGTTGACCGCGAGTTTCCGCCATTGATTCAGCGCATAGTGAAATCGGGCGAGCGCAATAGCCGCATCACTGTCCGTCAGGTGGTGAAGAAGCGCTGGGATTCAGAAGTGGCAATCATCCTGTCGATCCTGAACGACGCATGGTCCGGCAATTGGGGATTCGTCCCGTTCACACCCGATGAGATTGCACATGCAGGCAAGAAGCTGCGCCCGATTATCTTTGAACCGCTCAACATGATCGCAGAGCTGGATGGCGAGCCGGTAGCATTCATGCTGACATTTCCGGACATCAATCAGGTGCTCGCCAAGATCAACGGCAAGCTATTCCCGTTTGGCTGGTTCCATATGCTTCGCTGGTTGCATTTCCCCAAAGGCTCCGGAATGCGCGTTCCCTTGATGGGCGTGAAAAAGGAGCTCCACAATTCACGCATGGCAAGCCAGCTGGCCTTTATGATGATCGATCAGATCCGCAGAACAGCGGATGAATTGTATGAATCGAAGCGCGGAGAAGTCGGCTGGATTCTGGATGACAACCAAGGGATGGTAGCCATTGCAGATGCGATCGATAGCAAGATCAACCGTGAGTACATCGTATTCGCGAAAGATCTGATATGAAAAAAGGCCTCCGTCTGGGATGACGGAGGCCCTCGGGATCGTATCACCAGCCGCTTGGACGGGAGGGGGGTCTCGGCGGTGACAATGTAGAAATGACCAATCTCGAATGCGGTTCCCACCAGACACGAAAAATTTCAAAATTTTTTCCATGAGCTCAAATCGCGTCCGAAGAAACGCCATTGAGCGCCATAATGGACAAAAATCACTGCTCTGCTATCGCGCTGCATTCTGCGCGGAGTTAACCGCGTAGAAATTGATTTCCAAAGGGAAGTTTCAACATGTCGATTAGCGCTCAAATCGCCGCCAATTTGCCTTACCTGAGACGCTATGCTCGCGCGCTGACCGGATCACAGGAAAGCGGCGACAAGTTCGTTCGCGCGACCTTGGAGGCTGCCCTGGCTGACGAAGCGTTGAAGGCCAGCATGGCTGAAGGCCGTGTACCCTTGTACCGGGCTTTCACCACCCTTTGGCGGAGCGCGACCTCCGGAACAAGCGACACGAACGGAGCTTCTGGACTGCATGAGGGCAACGCGCAGGCGCGGCTCAGTTCGATTACGCCGATCAACCGACAGGCACTGCTGCTGACAACACTGGAAGAGTTTCAGCCGCATCAAGTCGGCGAAATTCTCGGTGTCTCGGGAGAAGAGGTGAGCACTCTGGTCGAAAAAGCCATAACAGAGATTGACCGCGAAGCATCGACCAGTGTGCTGATCATCGAAGACGAACCTTTGATTTCCATGCAGCTGGAGGACTTGGTGAAGTCCTTGGGACACGAAGTATTCGCCACCGCGGCGACGCGCACTCAAGCACAGGAAGCCGTATCCAATGGCAAGCCGGGCCTGGTTCTGGCCGACATACAGCTGGCCGACGGATCTTCCGGCCTTGATGCTGTCGATGACATTCTTGAACTGGGCGATGTGCCAGTGGTGTTCATCACCGCCTATCCAGAGAGGCTGCTTACAGGAGACAGGCCCGAGCCGACCTATTTGGTGACAAAGCCATTCCGCGAGCAGACCGTGCGCTCGACAATGAGCCAGGCGTTATTCTTCAACTCGAGCAAGCCAATCAGCTAGTCAGTCCGAAAGGCGCGCTAACCTTTCTCTGATTTGAAATTCGCGGCGAACCCGCAACGGTACGCGCAGGGTGCAGCTCACGCCTTTAGGATCGAAGCGAATTGCGACAGGTTGGCGCAGCTCATGCGCTACGATTTTCTGGATCAGATCCGTACCGAACCCCGGCGTACGCTCAGCGGCTACCTCCGGTCCGCCTCGTTCTACCCAGTCAACAACGACCAGTTCTTCTCCCTCGCTCCTCCAATTGATGGATACTCTGCCGCCTTGCTGACTTAGCGCACCGTATTTTGCGGCATTAGTGGCCAGCTCATGAATTGCCAGTCCCAGGGAAAGCGCATCGTTCGGAGCAAGCTCAATATCAGGGCCGTCCATCACAACCTCATTGCCGCCGCCGCTATAGGGGGCAAGCTCAACCTCGACGACTGAACGAAGCGGAGTGGTGCCCCATTCCGATTGCGTCAAGAGATCATGCGTTGCGGAAAGCGCGCGAACGCGGCCTTCAAGGCTGTCGGCGAAATCATCAAGGCTGGTGGTCCTCCGCCGCGTGAGCGAAATGATTGAAATGATACTGGCGAGTGTATTTTTGACTCGATGATTAAGCTCACGGGTCAAAGAATTGCGGATTGAATTCTGTTCCTCGAAGAATGTCAGCGCCACCTCGTCTTCGATCACTTGCCGCGTAACCAGACGCGCAAGCAAGAGCAGTAAGCTCGCCAATGCCAAACCAAACAGCAATGTTGCCATGGAAAGTGGAGACAAGCTGCCTGCTCGCGCGGATTCAATCTCAACCACAAAGGGCCTGTTTCCGACTTCAACCTGTTCGGCGATCGTCACTCCAGACGAAAAAGCGGGAGCATGCTGCGCCAACAGATTGGCGCTCTCCGGTGGGCCGTCGAACAAGCGCACACCCATTTGGCGGTGCGCCGAATGTTCCATCGCCGTGCCCAAGAAATACTGCGCGTCAAACGGACTAAAGATGAAACCCTTCAACCGTCGCGCATCGATCGGGCCATCAAAAACGGGCATGAACAACAGAAAGCCAATTCTTGTTGTCTCTTCGTATTGGTTCAACACCACTCTTGCGGTCGCAGTTGGCCGAACCATTCGGGCCGCTTCGTCCATCGCCGCACGCCTGACGGGATCAGAATAGAGATCATAACCCAGCTGCGCCCGAGTCTCCTCGCTATCGGGTTTCAGAAACGTGATTGGAACCAATCTTGTTTCGTTTGCGCCAGATTCGCGAATAACTTTGTAATCGAACCCTTTTTCCGCACTGATCGCATTTTCAAAACCATCTATCTGGCCTACCGTGATGACTTCGGCCCAGCCAATTCCTTCAGAACCTCTTGCGTTGGAATCGAGTCGCAATTGGCTCGAAAACGTCCGGAACATTGGCAAGCGCACGTCGTCTGCCGCAGCAAACAGAGCGGACCCCGCTCGAAGATACGCTTCAGTCGTGCTGCTTCTGCGGTCCAGCTCCGCTACGAGCGTCTGCGCAACCTCACGCATGATCACACGCTCGCGCTGATCTTCGCTTGATTCGATCGCGACTACTGCCACGCTTGTAATCACGGCAACGAGCAAGAAAATCAGAAGCGGTACGGCTCGAGGATAGCGCACAAGCCATTGGCTCACGCGGTTCACCCGCGGCTTGTTTCGCAAATTCTCAGCCGTATCGTGCATCGCTGGCAATGGTCCTAACCTATTCCTCGGGGAACAAAAGAGCTAAGGCATCGTTCCCAAGCTTGAGTGGTGGTGATACGCTAGCCGCGCTGCACCTTTGGGGATCTACGGAAGGACGCCAATTCGGCATGGGATCGGACAAACCACAATCTGGCGACAAAACAGTGCCTAAGCCTGATTGGGCGGACGGCCTGAAGGATCTCTATGACTCCGTTGTTGAAGAGCCACTTCCGGACAGCTTTAAAGATTTGCTCGCAAAACTGGATAACCCATCTTCAGATGGGAACAGCTAATGGCTGAGACCAAGCGCACTGCTGCTCAGAAGCTGGAATTCAAACGCGAGCTGGAAGAGGTGATACCGCATCTTCGCGCCTTCGCACGTGGCCTATGCGGACGGCCTGACATGGCCGATGACCTCGTGCAAGAAGCTCTGCTGAAGGCCTGGGCCGCGCAAGAACGCTTTGAACCTGGCACATCCATGCGGGCATGGACATTTGTTATCCTGCGCAATGCGTATCTTACCGATATGCGCCGCAACCGCTTCCGCGGCGAATATGACGAGAACGTTGCCGAGAGAATCCTGACAGCGCCTGCCAGTCAGGAAGAACCCATCCACCTTTCAGACCTGCACCGCGCGTTGTTAACGCTGCCTCCTGAGAGGCGCGAAGCGCTTTTGCTGGTAGGTGCAGGCGGCTTTTCCTACGAGGAAGCAGCCAACATCTGCGGCTGCGCGATTGGCACGATCAAGAGCCGCGTCGGGCGGGCACGCGCCGCGCTTACTTCTATGATGGAAGAAGGCTCCATCCCGCAGCGTTCGCTTGACGACGCAGGTGCGCATCCCGCGATCTTGCAGGAACTCGAGTCCGTCGCGAATAAAAGTGAAGAGATCGCCGAAAGCTAGCCATAGCCAACTCTCGGCGAAGCTGCTCAATCAATCAGTTGGAATAGACCCACGCAGTTCCCCGCGCGAAATTATCAGAAGCGAAGCCCCAGTTTAGCTTTCCATCAACAACCGCATCAAGATAGGCCGGACGCTTGTTCTGATGGTCAAGATAATATGCGTGTTCCCATACATCGATAGTCAGCAGCGGGTTGAAAGCGCTATCCGCCAAAGTGTCGCCATCGTGCGTTTCTTCGATCGAAAGAACACCATTTTTCTCAGCCAGCCACACCCAGCCGCTTGCGAAATGGCCTGCGCCGCGTGACTTGAGTTGCTCCTTCAGAGCATCGAGCGAACCGAACGTTTCACCAATCTTCGCAGCCAGTTCGCCTGATGGTGCGCCGCCATCCGGGCTAAGTGAATGCCAATAGAAAGCGTGATTCCAACTTTGCGCGGCATTGTTGAACAGACCCTGATTGCTGCCACGTGCTGCGGCAATCACATCGGACATCGGCTTGCCATCAAGCTCGGTGCCGTCAATTGCAGCGTTCATTTTGTCGACATAGGCTTGATGGTGCTTGGCATGATGAAAGCTCAACGTATGCGCCGAGATAGCTGGTTCAAGCGCGGTGTCAGCGTATGGAAGGGGGGTAAGGGCAAATGCCATGATAGCTCCGTTTCATTCAAAATTCTGTGTGGTTACAAGTGAATAACGCACGAAACCGATATGGGTTGCACAACTCGGCTTGCAAGGAATGCAAACGGTCGCAGTGAGCTTCGGGCTAGTCTTCCTGAATGCGATCGACCGCGCTGGTGACCGCCACATTCATCGTCACATTGCCTAGTGTGCGCATGATATCCGGCAGCATTTCAACTGCAACCAGCAACGCCAGTGGCTCCACCGGCACACCCATCGCAATGGCGATTGGTCCGATGGAAACAACAAAGCTGATCGATCCGGGCAGGCTGACCGAGCCAATGCTGATAATGATCGCCACTCCAATTCCCGCCGCCAAGAGCGTTGGAGAAATCTCGACCCCAGCAAGATGCGCGACGTAAATCGCTACCGCCAGATTCATCGCAGGGCTCGTGGCACGGAAGATCGCAACAGCCAGCGGCAATACAAACTCTGAAGTGCTTTGGCGCAGACCCAGTCTGCCAGAGCTGTCGAGCATGGCCGGCAGGCTGGCGAGCGAGCTTTGCGTCGAAACAGCTACCGCCTGTGCCGGAAGTACAGCCTTCGCAAATCGCCATGGCGAAACTCCGCCCAGCACCCACGCAAGAATGTATGCGCCGATCAGCACGAAGCCGCCCATTGCGCTGACAACAAGGATGTAGTGACCCAGTGCAGCGAATGCCCCTCCGCCAGCGCGTGCCGCTACGCCTAAAGCCAAGGCAAACACGCCAAAAGGGGCCAGCCACAAGACCCAACCAATTATCTGGAGCATCGCATTGGCAAGCGCGTGAAAGAAATTAAGCAGCGTCTCGCTCTGCTTCTCAGGCAAGCGCGTGATCGCAACAGCGAACAGCGCAAAGAATATCGTCAGAGGAAGCATCGCTGTTTCCGCAGCGGCGGCAACGATATTCGGTGCAACGAGTGATGCTAGAAAATCCGATAGCTCAGGTACTTGCTGAGCTTCCTGGGGCGTCTCCGCAAGGAATGCCGATGCAGATTCGGGAACAGGGACCATTGTGAGAAGCCACGGCAAAAGGGCCGCCGTTATTGCGCCGCCTGCAACCAACACCCCAAATACCAACAGCAACATTCGTCGAGCCGCCGCACCCGCCTTCGCAGCCGAAGCCAGTTGCACAATCCCCAGCACCAGCAGAGCAGCCACCAAGGGAATAATCGTCATTTGAAGTGCGCGCAGCCACAGCGTGCCCACCGGCCGCGTCCATTCGACCACATTGTCAATAAACATGGTTCCTGACAGAAACATGCCGGCAAGTAGACCGCCGACCAGCCCAGCAAATGTCCATGCCACAGGCAGTTTGATTGTCGCCAATTCGAAGCGAGTTTGCGTGCCGTCCGTCAAATTATGTCATCCCTGCTCTTCCCTTCGCGCGATAACCACGCCAAAGGCGAGTGGCAAATATTGCTACACGGATAACAGGCAGACAAGGCGGAGACGCACAACAAATGGGACGCAAGTTCTTCGGCACAGACGGCATTAGGGGACGAACGAACCAGGGGGCGATGACCGCGGCGATGGTCATACGTGTGGCACAGGCCGCAGGCGCCCACTTCGCCCGCGGAGAACACCGACATCGCGTCGTCATCGGAAAAGACACTCGCCTGTCCGGATATATGATGGAAAACGCGCTGGTCGCCGGGTTCACGAGTGTTGGCGTCGATGTCATTATGACCGGCCCCTTGCCCACGCCGGCGATCGCGCTTCTTACTCGCGAAATGCGGGCGGATATGGGCGTCATGATCTCTGCCAGCCACAACCGCTATGAAGACAATGGCATTAAGCTGTTCGGCCCCGACGGCTTCAAATTGTCGGATGAAGATGAAATCGCCATTGAAGCGCTGCTCGAGGGTGAACCGCAGCTGGTTCCGCCAGCCGAAATCGGTCGTGCCCGCCGTATCGATGATGCTTCCGGCCGCTACATTCATGCGGTTAAACAGTCGATTGCCGCGGATATCCGGTTCGATGGCCTTAAAGTCGTAATCGATTGCGCGCATGGCGCGGCCTACAAGGTCGCACCGACCGCGATCTGGGAATTGGGTGCTGATGTCATCACGCTAGGTGTGAAGCCCGACGGGCTCAACATCAATTACGGAGTAGGATCGACAGCGGTCGGCGCGCTCAAGGCAAAGGTAGTCGCGGAAGGCGCTGATATCGGGATTGCACTCGACGGCGATGCAGACAGATTGATCGTTGTCGACGAAAAAGGTCAAACGGTCGATGGCGACCAGTTGATGGCGTTGATCGCGACGCGGATGCAAGAAAAGGGCAATCTGCGTGGAGGTGGGGTGGTATCCACTGTGATGTCGAACCTCGGGCTGGAGCGCTATTTGCAAGGCATAGGTCTATCGCTGGAACGCACCAAGGTCGGTGACCGCTATGTTCTGGAGCGTATGAAGGAAGGCGGCTTCAATCTAGGCGGCGAGCAGTCTGGACATATGATATTGCTCGACCATGCAACGACCGGAGATGGAACTATCGCTGCGCTGCGGGTTCTTGCCGGTCTCGAGCGGACAGGCAAACCTGCCAGCGAGCTGTTGCATCTCTTCGATCCTGTGCCGCAATTGCTCAAGAATGTCCGCTACGAAGGCACGTCTCCACTGGCCAATGCCAACGTCCAATCGGTTATCGCAGACGCCGAAGCGGAACTTGCCGGCAAAGGACGCGTAGTAATCCGTCCTTCCGGAACAGAGCCGGTTATCCGGGTGATGGCCGAGGGCGATGATGCAGCGCAGGTAGAAGCGGTGGTCGATCGTATCTGTGACGCTGTGAGGAATGCAATCTGATGCTGGAAATGCGGCCCGATTGCGAACGCTGCGGTACGGATTTGCTTGCAGAGGCGCCTGGCGCGTTCATTTGCAGCTTTGAATGCACCTTTTGTGCAGAATGCGCGGAACACCTGGATGATGTCTGTCCAAATTGCGGCGGAGAACTGATGGATCGGCCAACCCGCACCAAGAAACTGCAAGAGGAATTCCCCCCTTCAAGCGAGCGAAAATTCGCCGAATGAGCACGGCCAGCCCTCCTCGCATCCTCAGCATAGCTGGATCGGATTCCTCCGGCGGCGCAGGGATCCAGGCGGATATCAAGACAATTACCATGCTCGGCGGCTATGCGATGACGGCTGTTACAGCCGCGACTGCGCAAAACACCATTGGTGTTCAGGCTATTGCCCCTCTGGGCGGCGCCTTTGTCGGCCAGCAGATCGCGAGCTGCGTAGAGGATATCGGCGTCGACGCAGTCAAGATCGGCATGCTGCATGACCGCGATATCATCGAGCATGTTGCCAAAGAGCTCGATAGGCTTCCCCAAGGCACACCGATCGTGCTGGACCCGGTGATGATCGCGACTTCGGGTTCACCATTGATCGCGCCGGACGCTATGGCAGCGATTGAAGATCTGCTTTTCTCCCGCGCCACTCTGCTCACTCCGAACCTGCCCGAGCTAGAGCATATGGCTGAACGCGAATTGCGCGATACCGGCCTGATGGAAAGCGCTGCGGCTGAGCTTGCGCGCAGCTATGACACCTATGTTCTTGCAAAGGGCGGACATTCGAGCGCAAACCAGGTCATCGATCTGCTTGTGGCTCCTGATGGCAGAGCACTGCAATACAGCCACACACGTATCGACACGCCTCATACTCATGGCACAGGGTGCACACTGTCGGCAGCAATCGCGACATTGCTGGGGCATGGCCATCCGCTTGATCATGCGATCACGCTTGCGCGCAATTTCGTCTACCGGGCGATAGAAGCTGCACCCGGGTTTGGATCCGGCAATGGTCCGCTTGGCCACCAAGCAGTCAGAAGCTTAAGCTAGCGAGCCCCCCTACCGGGTAAGCTCGTAAAACTCTGCGATGTGGTTCCACGCATCCTCATAGTCCTCGCACCATTTGAAGAGCTCGAGGTCCTTTTTGGCGATCGTACCTTCTTCCGCAATCGCTTCGAAATTGACAACCCGCTGCCAGAAATCCTTGCCAAAAAGCAGGATCGGGATCGGCTTCATCTTGCCGGTCTGGATGAGTGTAAGCAGTTCGAAGAATTCGTCGAATGTGCCAAAGCCGCCCGGGAAGACAGCCACTGCACGCGCCCGAAGCAGAAAGTGCATCTTGCGCAACGCAAAATAATGGAAGTTCAGCGACAGGTATGGCGTCACGTAAGAGTTCGGCGCTTGCTCATGCGGTAGCACGATATTGAGCCCGATCGATTCAGCGCCAGCATCGCTCGCGCCGCGATTGGCCGCCTCCATGATCGATGGGCCACCACCCGAACATACGACGAATTGCCGCAAGCCGTCTTCAATGATGGCTTTTTCCGAAGCCAATCGTGCAAGCTTATAGGCCTGATCGTAATACATTGCCTTCTCGGCAAGGCGCTTCGCTACCAGTTGCTCATACTCAGTGCCGTTGGCGGCGGCATCAACCTTTGCCTGCGCAGTTTCAGGCGAAGGAATACGCGCTGAACCATACATCACCAGTGTGGAGCCAACACGCGCCTCATCAAGCAGCATTTCCGGCTTTTGCAGCTCCAGCTGAAATCGCACAGGGCGCAATTCATCGCGCAGCAGGAAGTCTGTGTCGCGAAAGGCCAGCTTGTAAGCGGGATGCTCGGTTTGCGGGGTTTGGTCTGGGCAGTTCTCAGTGAACAGCGCTTCTTCATTGGCAGGATAGAATTTGCGTCCCGCCAGCTCATGGTCATTCTGTCTATCTGTCATTGCCATGCGAATAGGCTCGGCGGGGATACGGAGCAAGGAACTTTGTGTTCCATGCACAATTGCAGCCGGGCAATATGCCGCATATGCTAGCTGAGAGGGGAGAAGGATACATGGCGGCATTCCCGTCACATCCCGACGACATAACGCCGGAATGGCTGACTGGTCGCTTGCACGAAGCTGGGGTGCTGCAACGCGGCAATGTCACCGGCTTTCGCTGGGAACCGATCGGAACAGGGCAGGTCGGCGATAGCGCCAGGATTAGCTTGAGCTATGATCAGGCGGGCGGTGGCCCGGCGACGGTCGCCGGCAAGTTTCCGGCCGCAAATCCAACCAGCCGCGGCACGGCCGCGATGATGGGCCTCTACACCAAGGAAGTCCGGTTTTACCGCGACCTGGCTCAGCAACTCGATGTGCGGGTTCCCGCCACCTACGCTGCTGAAGTCAATGATGATGGAAGCAGCTTTGTGCTTCTTTTCGAAGATCTAGCGCCTGAAAAAGGAGGCAATCAGCTCGATAGCTGCTCTTTCGACGAAGCGTGTCATGCAATCCGTCAAGCCGCCGCTTTGCACGCCCCTTCGTGGAAGAATGCCGCCATCCTGTCTCTCGATTGGCTCCAACCGCAAGAGGCAGTAACTTCGCAAATCCGCGCTCTCTATCCGCAAGCGCAGGCGATATTCGCCGAACGTTATGCCGATGCGCTTGAACCGGAATTCATGGCGGTCTGCTCAGATCTTGCGGCAAACGATGCATGGCTATCGCGCAATCACCCGAAAGTCAGCCTGGTGCATGGCGATTTCAGACTCGATAACATGCTGTTCGGTATTGGCCGCGGGGCGGAGCCGATTGCGATACTCGACTGGCAAACGCTGTCGCTTGGCCATCCCATGACCGATATCGGTTACTTCATGGGCTGCGGGATCGGGAACGAACTGCGGCAAAGGTATGAGGCTGAACTGCTCGATCTGTACTGCTCTGAAATGACCGCGCGCGGCGTTCCGCTCACGCACGATGACATTTGGCGCGACTATGTGATCGGCGCGTTGCACGGCGTTTCGACAGCAGTGTTCAGCGCCGCCTTTGTTGAGCGCACGGAACGCGGAGACGCCAATTTCCTGTCCATGGCACGCGGAGCCTGCGCGCTCGCGCTTGAGCATGGTAGTCTCGAAATGTTGGAGGAGAATTGATCGATGGCGCTTAGCAAGGGCGATGAATATCCCATCCACCAAACGCCGGAACCTGTCGCATATGCCGGCACCGACCGTAATTTCTACGATCGTTACTTCTTTAACGGTTATGCCCCTGACGGGAGCGGATTCTTTGCGCTCGCTTTCGGTGTCTACCCTCATCTCGACGTAGCGGACGCGCATTTCAGCTTTATCCGGGGTAGCACACAATACTGCCTCCATGCGAGCTGTGAGCTGGGCATGGAACGGATGGCGATGAAAGTCGGCCCGATTTCAATCGAAGTGGTCGAACCCTTGCATCAGCTCAAAGTCACGATTGAGCAAACCGACGGCATTGCGGGAGAATTCACCTTCACCGGGCGCTCCTTCCCGATCGAGGAGCCGCGCTTTACGCACCGGATCGGACCGCGTGCTTTCATGGACTACACCCGAATGACGCAAAACGGGCACTACGAAGGGTGGATATCGCTGGATGGTGTTCGCGAAGAAATGGCCGAAGGGACTTGCGGCACGCGTGACCGGAGCTGGGGCGTAAGGCCCGTTGGCGCGCGCGACATGCAGCCTATGCCGGGCGCACCCACGCCAGCATTCTTCTGGCAATGGACACCAATCAATTTTGCGGACGGCAGCCTGTTTTTCCACGTCAACAATGATGAACACGGCGAAGCGTGGAACACACGCGCGGCATGGGCGCCTGACCGGGCCGATGCCGCTGATATCGCCGAAGGTGACGGATCGATGCGCACCCGTTTGGAAGCTGGCACGCGCTGGCCGTATGGAGGCACGCTGTCACTGGCTGTGCCAGGCGCACCCGAACAATTGACCTTTGAGCCGATCAGCAGGTTCCAGATGAAAGGGCTGGGCTACACTCACCCGGAATGGAACCACGGTCTGCACCACGGGATGCTCAAGGTCGCGCGAGAAGATATCGATCTGGCCAATATCGATCCGCTTCAGCCCGAGAACCTGCATGTACAAGTGATCGTGCAAGCAATTACGTCCGAGAAGAATGGCATCGGCATCTTCGAACAGCTGATCATTGGCCCGTTCAGCCCGCTTGGGCTGACATGAAGAAAATTGGATGCCCCGTGAGGATTCGAACCTCAATTGACGGAGTCAGAGTCCGTAGTCTTACCATTAGACGACGGGGCATCATCAGCGGCAGCAGAAGAACATTATGCGCCGCGAAGCGCCCGCGCATCTAGTTTCGCACCTGCCTTAGGTCAAGGCCAATAGAGAGTGGTTTGCATGCTCAATGCTTGCCCGACGCCACCTCAATCGCTAGCTAAGGGGCAGGTCCCCGTGCGCGAAACGCGGCGGGAGGAAAGAAAGTATTGATTATGGCGGATTTCTCTCCGCCGGACGAACAAAATGGGGCAAGCCATCGCAAGGGCGGCAAGTCCGGCAAAGTAGCCGATTTTCGCTACAAACGCCCAGGTAAGCCCAAAAAAGACCGCGCTTTGCGCAAAGGTAATGCGCGTGCCGGCGGTGCATCGCGCAGCCAGACGCAACCGCGCGGCAAGAACCCGCCCAAGCAGCACAAAGGTCCGCCAAGGCCCTTCGTCTCGTCCGGCCCGCGCCCGGGGCAAGCCTATGCTGCTATCGATCTGGGCACGAATAATTGCCGGCTTCTGATCGCAAGACCCTCTGGTGAGGGGTTCACTGTCATCGACGCTTTCAGCCGTGTGGTTCGCCTTGGCGAAAACCTGGCAATGTCTGGCAAGCTGAGTGACGATGCGATGGATCGCACCGTCGCAGCGTTATCCGTATGCGCGGACAAGCTGCGCCGCCGCAATGTCTATCTGGCGCGCTCGGTCGCAACGGAAGCTTGCAGACGTGCCTCCAACGGCGAAGCGTTTATTGAGCGAGTGCGCGAAGAAACCGGCATCGCGCTGGATATCATAAGCGCAGAGGAAGAAGCTCGCTTGGCAGTTCTAGGCTGTCAGATTCTGCTCGAGCAAGGACAAGGCCCGGCGATCATATTCGATATTGGTGGCGGCTCGACCGAATTGGTTTTGCTCGAACACGGCAGCGGTGTGCCACAAATGGTCGATTGGCTCAGCGTGCCGTGGGGTGTCGTTTCGCTGACTGACACAGTCGGCAAAGTTGAAGGCGACGCTGAGCAACGTGCGGCTGTCTATGCAAAGATGCGCAGGGTTGTGCGTGAAAGTTTCTCTCATTTCGCCAAGCGGATCGGCCCTGCGGCAGAGCAAGGCGATCTGCGGCTTCTCGGCACAAGTGGCACTGTGACAACGCTTGCCAGCCTGCACCTCAAGCTACCGCAGTATGACCGCAACGCCGTCGATGGCCTGATTGTGCCAGCGCAATCCATGCGCGGCATCACACAGATGCTGGCCAGCAAATCACCCGAAGATCGTGCGCAAGTACCTTGCATCGGCAAGGACCGCTCAGAGCTTGTGGTGGCTGGCTGCGCTATCCTCGAATCGATCTTGGATATTTGGCCGGCAACACGGCTGGGCGTGGCAGACCGCGGAATTCGCGAGGGCATTTTGCGCAGTCTGATGGCGAACGAGCTGGCTCACCCTCACCCAATACATGAAGATCGGCCCAGTTGGCCCGCACGCGATCCAAACATGGGATATGACGCATGAGCCGCTCTGGGAAAGATCCCATCAAACGCGTTCGCAAAGCGAAGAAACGCACCGCGTCTTCGACCCGTTGGCTCGAGCGACAACTCAATGACCCTTACGTCAGGCAAGCCAAGGCGGACGGCTATCGCAGCCGCGCGGCATACAAGCTGATGGAGCTGGATGACAGGTTCGGATTGATCCGCGGTTCAACCCGTGTGGTAGACCTAGGCATCACGCCCGGTGGATGGAGCCAGGTGGTGCGCAAGCTTGCACCAAAGGCTCAAGTGGTCGGGATCGACTTGCTCGAAACAGAACCGATCGAAGGCGTGACCATATTCCAGATGGATTTCATGGATGATGCCGCGCCCGCCGCGCTGGAAGCGGCGCTGGGAGGGCCAGCTGATCTGGTGATGTCAGATATGGCTGCGAACACAGTCGGTCACAAACAGACCGATCACCTACGCACGATGGGCTTGGTTGAAGCGGCGGCGTGGTTCGCGGTCGAGAACCTGACCGAAGGCGGGGCGTTTGTGGCAAAGGTTCTGGCAGGCGGTACAGATGATGACCTCCTCAAACTGTTGAAGAAGCACTTCAAATCGGTCAAGCATGCGAAACCGCCAGCAAGCCGCAAAGGATCATCCGAATGGTATGTGGTGGCGCAAAAGTTCAAGGGCCGCAGCGACTAACTCGCCACGGCCCCTGGAAATCTCTTTGAATTTTAATCGAGTTTTACTCGGCTGCGACGGCTTCGCCTTCAGCGGTTTCCTCAGCAGCAACTTCGCCGGCTGGATCTTCGCCTTCGCCACCATCTTCAGCGAGCACTTCCACATACTCAGGAACTGGCAGATCCGAGCCCATCGAGTTCATATACATGGCAACAGCCGCGCGATCTTCGATCTTGGGAAGCCCTGCAAAACTCATCTTCGTGCCATCGGCAAAACCGCGCGGATTCTTCAACCACGCATCCATGGTTTCCCAGTTCCACGTACCGCCAACGCCGACCAGCGCGTCACTATACGCATAGCCTGGTACATGATTGCCGATCCCTGCGCCCATGACCGCATAAAGATTTGGGCCGATGCCGTTTGCGCCGCCCTGCTCAACAGTGTGGCAAGCCGCACATTTCGCAAAAACGCGTTCGCCAGCCGCAATCTGATCGTCGGTTGACATCATGCTGAGCGCCTGAGCCATTGTCATCTCAGCCGCTGCACCTGCACCTTCGACCTCTACGCCTTCAATCACATAACCCAGTGTCTCAGGGCGCTCGCCCTTGAAATACTTGTAGCTCAGAGTTGAAGCGCCCAGCGCGATAATGCCTGCGAAGAGAACCCAGCCAGCGATTGTATTGAAACGATCATCCATGATGCGATGTAACCTGAAATTTGCTCTGCAATAAACGCTGGCCGCATTAGTCGCGCGCGCGCCGCTTAGCAAGACCGATCAAAGCACTATCTGTTGCAGCGTGTGCAATAGGCTTGCGGCGCGCGAAACAGCGCGATAGGCGCAAGCGCAATGCAAAGCTTTCCTGCCCCTGCCATGGCGATGGTCGAGACCATGCAAGCCGCCGCGCAAGCCGAGCCAGAACGCGCCATCGCGTTTCAGGGCTCTCCAGGTGCCAATTCGCACCGTGCCGCGATGGAGGCATGCCCGGATCACTTGCCGCTGCCGTGCTTCAGCTTTGCTGATGCGCTGGAAACAGTAAAGGCAGGCAAAGCCGCTTGCGCAATCATTCCGATCGAGAATTCTCAGCATGGACGCGTGGCTGACATTCACTTTCTTCTGCCCGAGTCCGGCCTGAAGATCGTCGGCGAATATTTTATGCCGATCCACCATGCGCTGATGGGAATCACCAAGGGCCCCTACACCGCCGCTTACAGCCACCCACAAGCACTGGGCCAATCGCGCCATTTCCTGCGCGAGCGCGGGATCGTGCCATTGAGCCATGCCGATACGGCAGGTGCCGCAGCATTCGTCGCGGAAAAGCAAGACCCCGACCTTTGCGCCATCGCGCCAGCGATCGCGGCGGAACTGTATGGCCTGGAGATTGCCGAGCACAATGTGGAAGATGCCGCCGATAACATGACACGCTTCGTCATTTGCGCGCGCGAAGACGTCGACCCGGCCAAACTTGCCGACCAGGATGCAATCACAACCTTCGTTTTCGAAGTGAAGAACATCCCTGCCGCGCTTTACAAAGCGCTTGGAGGCTTCGCGACCAATGGCGTCAACATGACCAAGCTGGAAAGCTATCAAAAGGGCACGAGCTTTTCCGCAACAATGTTCTACGCTGACATTATAGGTGCGCCGGGTGATCCGGCAGTCGACCGTGCGCTGGAAGAATTGGCTTTCCATTGCAAGGAATTGGCAATCCTTGGCAGCTACCGCCAAGCGCGTGCCCGCGGATAAAACGCCCCTACAGAAAAAAGCACTAGGAAATGCAGCTAGTGGCGGTTGCCTAGCGTTGCGCAGCATGTCACCAAATCTCCGATGAGCGCGGTCGCTTCACCATCACCGGTTTCACAGGATACGGCGAGCAGCTGGGAACAGCTGCGCGCGAATGAAGATATCCAGTTTGCTCCCGTCGAATTGCCGCAGCAGGCCCCAAGCGAACCCAATTTTATCGAGCGATTCTTCCAATGGCTGGGTGAAATATTCGCGGAAACGCTAGGGCGGGCGTTGATCGCAAGTTGGCCGATTTTGCAGTGGGTGTTGCTGGCAGCCCTGATTGCAGCGGTTATTTACATGCTGTGGCAATTGTTCGATCCCTTAAACAGAGGCGAGCGAAGTCAGGAGGATTTGGAAGAAGAGCCTGAATGGCACCCCGATCAAGGCGCAGCAGTAGCCCTGCTTGAAGACGCGGATCGGCTCGCTGACGAAGGCAAATTCGACGAAGCCACCCATCTGCTTTTGCAGCGCAGCGTCAGCCATATGTCATCTGCACGGCCCGATTGGGTTGAGCCATCGTCCACCGCACGTGAACTGGCGCGAACCGAAGGTCTGCCGGAAAGTGCCAAGGCGGCTTTCACCGTCATTGCTGAACGGGTGGAGCGCAGCTTGTTCGCCCTGACCAGTCTTGATCGCGCTGATTGGGAAGCAGCGCGCGATGCATATGCCGAGTTTGCGCTCAATCGCTTTGAGAGGCAGCGCCTGTGAGCTCGCGCGCGCCCTCTGGATTCAATGCGCGGACGGTTCTGTTGGCGGTGCTGGCAAGCTTTGCCGCATTCATTGCGACACTCTATTTCATCGGGATCGGTGATACCGGACGCGGCGATGATGACGGGCGGGCGCATGCCGCATCCAATGGGCTCAATGGCTATGCCGGCCTCGCCAAGTTGCTGGAACTGGAAGGCAGCGATGTCAGCCTGTCGCGCAATCGTGCAGGGTTGGAGACGAATGAGCTGCTGATCATGACGCCGCCGATGCAGACTGACCCCGAAGAGTTCGCACAGATCCTCGAAGAACGTTTTTATGCTGGCCCAACGATTGTCATCCTGCCCAAGTGGTGGGCAAGCCAGTTTCCAGATCAGTTGCCTGTAGAGCTGCGTGAAGATGTAAAAGAAGGCTGGGTGCAGCTTGCCTTTGCTGCGAGCTCGGATTGGACCAAAGAGCTGCCAGAACTCTATGCCTTCGAACACGAGGTTGATTCAGATCGCGAGGAGCCCGCCCGATGGAGCGGAATGGGGCTCTCAGGCGCACTCCCCACAGGTCCGGTCTCCTTCATGAAACCCGGCGACACGCATGAAGTGCTGGTCCGCGGGCCCGATGGCAGCGCACTGGCGTTCGAGCTGTATGGAGAAGAAGGAAGCGAGTTTTTTGAGGACGCCTACCGGATGGTCTTCATCGTTGAGCCCGATCTGGTCAACAACTACGGTTTGGCGGAAAAGACCCGCGCGGATCTGGCCCTGCAATTGGTGCGAGAGATCGCATATGAGGACGATCCGAGTATTACATTCGACCTTACTTTGAACGGGTTAGGCGGCGCGAAGAACCTGCTCACGCTGGTGTTTACCCCGCCGTTTCTGGCTGCAACACTGTGCCTGATTGCTGCGATGATCATGACCGGATGGCGCGCATTTCGCCGGTTCGGGCCCGCACGCGCGGAACAGCCGGCGCATGCGTTTGGAAAAAGCACATTGGTTTCCAACAGCTCAGGCATGATCCTGCGCGCCAAACGCTTTCCCATGCTGACAGCGCCCTACGCGGAGCTGATGAAACGCCGCATAGCCAAGAAACTGGGGCTTGTGCGATACGACAGCGCAGCATTGGACGCGGCGGTCATGCGCTCGCTGCCTGACGAACCGCCGCTTACATCGCTTGCCAACAACTTGCGTGAAGCGCGATCACCCAAAGACATACTCAGCGCAGCCGAAAGCCTGCACGACATTGAGAGGAAGCTAACCCGATGACTGACAACGCAACCATGACGCTTGAGGAATTGAGCGATCTCGCCAATGCCATTCGCGGCGAAGTGAGTAAGGCAATCGTCGGTCAGGGCGATATGATCGAGCAGTTGCTGATCGCCATGGTCAGCCAGGGTCACGTTTTGCTGGAAGGCCCGCCGGGAACAGCGAAAACGTTTCTCGCTCAAAGCTTTGCGACTGCGCTCGGACTTGATTTCGGCCGAATACAGTTCACGCCTGACTTGCTGCCGGGCGACATTCTCGGCTCCAATCTGTTCAATTTCCAGACCAGCCAGTTCACGCTGACGCGCGGCCCGATCTTCTGCGAGCTTTTGCTGGCAGACGAAATCAACCGCACACCGCCCAAGACACAGGCAGCTTTGCTTGAGGCCATGCAGGAAAGGCGCGTTACGCTGGACGGGGAAACGCATGGCTTGCCCGACCAGTTCATGGTTGTCGCAACACAGAACCCGATTGAGAACCAGGGCGTATATCCGCTGCCGGAAGCGCAGCTGGACCGCTTTTTATTCAAGCTGCTGGTGCCATATCCTGACGAAGCCGAAGAAGCCGATATCGTTTCACGCTATGGCGGACATCAAGGGCCGCCCCGCCCCGCTGATTTGGGCGTAGAAGCCGTGGCGGACGCCGAAAAACTCTCGCGCGTCGGCGCTGTGATCAATCATGTTACGGTCGCCAAGGAAATCACCGACTATGTCGTGCGCTTGGTTCGGGCCACACGCGCGCATGCTGACCTGACAGTCGGGGCCAGCCCACGTGCAGCCGTCATGCTAGCCAACGCAGCGCGTGCCCGCGCGGCATTGGAAGGGCGCGCCTATGCTATTCCGGACGACGTCAAAGCCTTGGCTGTTTCCGTGCTGCGTCACCGTCTGACGTTGAGCCCGGCAGCGGAAATCGAGGGGCGTGATGTGGAAACCCTCGTGGCAGAACTGATCGAAGCGACCGAGGCACCGCGCTAAGCCAGATGAGCATGAACCTGCCCTTTGTTCCAACAGAACGCGCTGCGTGGATCGCCGCGGGCGCTGCACCAGTGGCCGTGCTGCTGGGTGCTGTTGCCCCGGGGGCGTGGGTTATTGCACCTGCCGGGGCAGCAGCGCTGTTCATGCTGGTTCTGCTGGACGCATTCCTGGCAGGGCAGCTCGCCTATTGGGATGTAGATGCGCCCGCCGATGCAGAGGTGGGCGAAGCTTTTCCAATCCAAGCGAACGCACAATTTGTGAAAGGGCGCGCGCCCGCACGCATTGAGGCAGCGCTTCAGTTCGATCCGCGCTTGGGCGAAGAAGGCCGCGCAACGATAGAACTGGTGGCACAAGACGCTGGCGGCGTTTCAGGTGACTATTTGTCCGTTCCGTTGCGTCGTGGCACCGCCCGGATCGATCGGGCTTGGCTGCGCTGGACCGGGCCTCTGGGCCTTGGCGCGCGGCAGGTCGAACGTGAACTCGATATCGATGTCCGTGTTTGGCCCGATCTTACCCCTATCCGCAGTAAAGATCTGCAAACTTTCCTGCGCGATGCGCAACTCGGCCTGATCGCCCGGCGTCTGCGCGGTGAGGGCAGTCAATTCGAGGCGCTGTCGGAATACGAGCCTGGAATGGATCGCCGCTGGATCGATTGGAAGGCGAGCGCGCGGCATAGCAAACTCTACGCGCGGGAGAATGAAGCGGAACGCAATAATCAGATCGTCTTTGCCTTCGACTGCGGGCAAGCGATGTGTGAACCCGTCGATGGGCTGCCGCGAATAGACCGCGCTGTTTCCGCCGGCCTTACCTGCGCCTATGTTGCCATGAAAGGCGGCGACAAGGTCTCGCTTTTCGGGTTCGCCCAGCGTCCCGGTTTGATGACACCATTTGTCAGCGACACTCGTGCATTCCACCGCTTGCAAAGTTCCGCCGCACAGCTCGATTATCACGCGACAGAGCCCAATTTCACGCTCGCGCTCGCAACGCTGACCGGGAAACTTCAACGGCGGTCATTGATCGTCTTGTTCTCTGACTTCACCGATCCCACGGCCGCGGAACTAATGGTCGAAAGTCTGGGCAGACTGGTCAAGCACCACTTGGTCTTGTTTGTAACCATCGCAGATGCCGAGATCGAAGATTTCGTCTCCGCAGAGCCAAGCGATTTGGCAACCTTGGCGCGCAGCGTCACTGCCGAAACGCTGTCTCGCCAAAGAGCCGTAGTGCTCGAACGCTTGCGGCGAATGGGCATTGATGTGGTTGAGGCTCCATGGAGGCAGATTGGGCCCCAATTGATCGACAAATACTTCGCGATCAAACGGCAGGAGGCGATCGGATGAAGACGCCTGTGCTCGACCGATTCCGCAAACAACGCGAAATAGAATTGCTACCCGATATTGAAAGTGCGGTGCTGCGTTCAGACCGTTTCCGTCTTGAGCGCGAAGGCGAATGGCGCCAGCTTGAAGACATTCTAGCGCGGATCGAGAAGGGATCCATGCGCAGCGTCAGCGATGCTGAATTACTTGCATTGCCCGCGCTATACCGTGTGGCAGCCTCCAGCCTTTCTGTGGCCCGCGAAACGTCGCTCGACCGGGCCACGTTGTCTTATCTGGAATCGCTCGTACAACGAGCGTGGTATCAGGTGTACGGGCCACGTCAGGGATTCTTCTCCTGGCTTCGCAGCTTTATCTTTGGCGGATGGAGCCGTGCCATCCGGGCGATCTGGCTGGATATCTGCATCGCGTTGTTTGTCATGGCTGCCGGCACGGTAGTTGGCTGGATGCTGGTCGCGCGCGATAAGGAATGGTTCTTTGCTCTTGTACCGAGCGGGATGTCCGGCGGACGCATTCCCGGCGCATCGCGCGAGCAATTGGCGGAAACATTGGCAACGCATGACAGCTCGCAAGGGCTGTCGATGTTTGCCGCCTATCTGTTCAGCAACAATGCCGGCGTAGCAATCCTGGCGTTCGCGCTTGGCTTTGCTTTTGGAATCCCTTCGTTATTGCTTTTAGTGCACAACATGGCGCTGCTCGGTGCGATGCTGTGGCTGTTTGATAGCCAAGGGCTGACTTTCGAGTTTGCGGCATGGCTGAGCGTGCACGGCACGACCGAATTGTTCGCGATCCTGCTGGCGGGCGCAGCAGGCTTGCATGTCGGTCGGTCAATGGCATTTCCGGGCGAAAAGACCATTCTTGGCGCAGCGTCGGAAAGCGGCACCCGCGCCGCCGTAGTCATGATCGGCGTTGTCTTCATGCTGATTGTGGCGGGCTTCCTTGAGGCATTCCCGCGGCAATTGGTCGAACAGGCCGAAAGCCGCATGGCAATCGGCATGGCGTTCCTGGTCTTCTGGCTCGCGTATTTCTTCCTCTACGGTTTGAAACGTGGAGGCGAAGAAACGTGAATAGAGCGACAGCCAGCTACTCAGACAAACGAACCAGGGGCGTGATTACTCCTGAAGGCATATCTTTGCCCTTTACAGTGGCATCGCGCGGCGCACGCGTGGGTGCATTGATGCTCGACCTGCTTTTCGTTCAGATCGCACTGGTCGTGATTTTCCTGCTGTTGCTCTGGGCTTTCACTGGCGTGTTCTCCTTTGCTGACGGAGATACACTGGAGAATGCGGGAGGCCCGGTTGAACTGATTGTCGTTACGTGGATCCTGATCAGCTTCTCGGCCCGCTATGGTTATTTCCTGTTCTTTGAACTCGGGCCGCGCGGAGCGACACCTGGCAAGCGCTTGCTCGGTATCAGAGTCGCCTCACGCAATGGTGCACAATTGTCTGCCGAAGCCGTCGTCGCGCGCAATCTGATCCGCGATATCGAGCTGTTCTTGCCGCTTGCCTTCATCCAGATTGCACCCAGCGGCGAAGCCGGAAGCGCCGGCGTTGCGGGCATGATCTGGTTCGTGATCTTTATGTTGATCCCTTTCCTCAACAAGAACGCCCTGCGCGCAGGTGATATCATCGCCGGCACATGGGTGGTCGAAGCACCGCGCACCAAGCTGGAGGATACGCTCTCAACACAAGGTGCCGCCAGCGGGACCAGCTGGCTGACGGGCGCGAAGTATGAATTCGGCGAAGACGAACTTTCGGTCTATGGAGAGCGAGAATTGCAGACCCTCGAACGGGTCCTGCGCGAAAACAACCAGGCCGCGCTAGAAAGCGTCCATGCGGCCATCTGCCGCAAGATCGGTTGGGAACCGGGCGGCGGTGACGAGCGGGCCTTTCTGGAGGCGTTCTACGCTCAATTGCGCGCCAAGCTCGAAGGCGGCATGCGCTTCGGCAAGCGAAAGAAGGACAAGTTTTCGTGATTTGATGCCCGTTGTGTGGTAGCCTTGACCGCAAAAGGGGGGTGCTTTGGAACAGGTTCTCAAGCTGATTGTGGCGGGCCTACCGCTGATTTTTGCATTTGCGTTTTTGGTGCCGGTGATCGATCAGGGCATGCAAGCACTTGATTTGGCCGCACCCTTTGGGCTCACAACGCTTACATTCGCGCTGATCGTAGGAGGCGCATGGGGCTTGTTCGCGCAATTCAAGGGCCGCTGGATATGAGCGGCGCGGTTGATGTCTCAAGCATGAGCGAGCGAGAGCTGCGCAAGCTGGAACTCAAGATTGCGCGCAAGCATTCAGGCATGTTCCCGTGGGAGATTGTAGTCTGGGCGTTCGGCAACATGGCGGTGTGGCTGGCGCTATGGCCGCTTGTTCTGTTCGACATTATTCCGCTCTGGCTCGGTTTCATCGTCGCCACGATCAACATGTCGCTGGTCTATCTGCCCACGCACGATGCGCAGCACGATATTATTGCGCGGCCAGGGCAGAAGTTGCGCTGGCTTAACGAGCTTGTCGGCCATGCCACCAGCTGGATGATCATATATCCGTTTGAGCTTCTGCGCGTCTCACACCTTGACCACCATAGGCATACAAATGATCCAGAGCTCGATGTCGATATCACTTCGATGGCAAGCGGACCGTGGCATGCAATCTGGAGCTCAATCCGCCAGCGTCAGCCCGATGCAAAGCGTTCAAGCGATTATATGCGTTCGGCAGCGCGCAACGGGCGTGAAGATTTGATCCTCCTCGCGCTGGTCTATCGCCTTGGTTTTATCGCTGTTCTGGGCGCCTTGGCTTGGAATGGATATGCGCTGGAGGCTCTGCTCCTATGGTGGCTGCCTCACCAAATTTCTATGACCTACCTGCTCTTTTTCCTGTCGTGGGCGCCGCATCATCCTGGCGACAAGACGGGGCGCTACACCAATACGCGAAGCTGGAAGAGTATGGTGGGCAATATCGGGTCGATGGGCATGCAGTATCACATCGTTCATCACCTGCATCCTTACATCCCTCTGGTGCGAACTCCGGCCGCCTACCGCGAAATGCGGCCCATACTGGAAGCGCGCGGCTGCGACTTGGGTGAGAATTAGCGCTTAGTGATCGGGCGTGTCCGAGCCGGTTTCTTCGCCGCCGAAGATCGCGACTTCACTGAGGCCGTTGCTGTTGGCGCGGCCGCGATACATGCCCGCCGTGTTGAAGCTGTAGAGCGCATGGCCTTCAGGCGTGACCAAAATGATTCCGCCATCTCCGCCAAGCTCCTTGACTTCAGCCATAACGTCATCAGCCGTCGCCTTGGCGCGTTGTTCGCGCGCGGCACCGGTATCAACCTGCTTGCGACCAATGAACCGGCGAAGCGTGGTTAGAAGCTCTCGCTCTTCCTGCTCATTGGCAATCCGCAACCGGGTGCAAATCTCCTGCGCCACACCCACACGGATAAAATACTCGCCCCAGCCAGTGGCAGAGACCGCGCAGCTACGATTATCGGCATAGGTCCCTGCCCCGATCACCGGCGCATCGCCAATCCGGCCCCAGCGCTTGCCAGTCATGCCGCCGGTCGATGTGCCCGCAGCCATATTGCCGTCCTGATCCAGTGCAACCGCACCCACAGTGCCGAATTTCAGATCGACATCCAGTGCCGATAATTCGCGGGCCTTCATCCGCTCGAGCGATTGCTTGCGCGCCTCGGTTTCGAACCAGCTCGGATCGATGCTTTCAATACCACGTTCCGCAGCAAACTGCTCGGCACCCTCGCCCATCAGGAAGACGTGCGGGCTATCAGTGCGCACCTTGTCCGCCAGCAGGATCGGGTTCTTGATGGTCTTTACGCCTGTGACTGCGCCCGCGCTGCGATCACGACCGTCCATGATTGACGCATCAAGCTCATTCTCGCCTTCCCAGGTGTAGACCGCGCCGCGCCCGGCGTTGAACAGCGGATTGTCCTCCATCAGCACGATCGCCGCCTGAATGGCATCCATCGCGCTGCCGCCTTCGGCCAGGATTGCAGCGCCCGCATCCAGCGCTTCCTGCAATGCCGCCTCGTATTCGGCTTCCTTTTCTGGGGGAACGCTATCCGGCTTTATCGTTCCTGCACCGCCATGGATCGCTATCGACCATTTTGGACTGTCCTGTGCCAAAGCGGGTCCTCCGACGATTGCTGAAACCAAGGCGAGCAACGAGAGCAGTTTTTTCATGGGCCGCACTATTCGTCAGTGCATGGAAGATGGCAACTGCCTTTTGCGTTTGGCGATGGCCGGCATGAGAGTTAGGTTGCTGAATGAAAATCTAGCTTGGGAGAGTGATCATGGCATTTGGTGCACAATCGACCGCGGATGAGGTGCTTAGCGGGCATGATCTGTCCGGCAAGACTGTGTTCGTCACGGGCGGCAACTCAGGCCTGGGTCAGGAAACTGCTCGCGCGATGGCGGCAAAGGGCGCGCATGTGGTGATCGCCGGGCGCGATCAGGCAAAGCTGGACGAAGCCAAGGCCGCGATCGAAGCCGATGTGCCAAGCGCAAGGGTTGAAACGATTGTAGGCGATCTGGGATCGCTGGAAAGCATTCGTGCTTGCGGCGCAGAGGCAAACGAGCGCTTCGACAAGATCGACCTGCTGATCAACAATGCGGGTGTCATGGCTTGCCCCCAAGCGCAGACATCCGACGGGTTCGAAATGCAATTTGGCACCAATCATCTGGGCCATTTCGCACTGACAAAGCATTTGATGCCACTGATCGAGAAGGGGCAGGACAAACGCATCGTCAATCTATCCAGCCGCGGGCATCACTTTGCCCCGGTCAGCCTGGATGACCCCAATTTCGAACACCGCGAATACGAGAAATGGGCGAGCTATGGTCAAGCCAAGACCGCCAACATCCTGTTCAGCGTAGGGCTTGAGCAACGTTTCGCAGACAAGGGCATTCATGCCTATGCTGTGCACCCGGGCGGCATCCAGACCAATCTTGGGCGGCATTTGACAGAGCAGGACATCGAAGCGTTATTGGCACGTGTCAACACCAGTGACAGCGCGTTTGAATGGAAGACCATTCCACAAGGTGCAGCAACAACCTGCTGGGCGGCGACCACTCCCGAACTGAAGGGCAAAGGCGGCGTCTATTGCGAAGATTGCCATGTGGCCGAAAATGACGATGAGTCGTCTGCCGGTGGCGTGCGCAGCTACGCCATCGATCCAGACATCGCCGATCAGCTGTGGTCAATCAGCGAACAGATGACCGGCGAAAGCTTTTCAGCCTAAATCAGGCGCGGACGAACTCGCTCACAAGCATCAGGCAATCCTTGGACTCGCGTGTTGGCAGGATTGCCATAAAGACATGCGGCGCACCGGCGTATTCATAAAGCTGCACGTCACCGCCAGCGGTGGATAGCTTGGTCGCGAAAGTCCGGCTGTCGATCACAAACAGATCGTGCCGCCCGACATATATCTGTGTCGACGGAAGCTGCGAAAGCTCGGCATCGCTGGCATACAGCGGGCTGCAGCTGACACCAGCCGGGCCTTCATCGCCAGCCCAAATCGCGCCTAATTCCCGCAGCGCATCGACCTTCAGCATCACGTCATGTGGCTCGACTTCGCGCATGGCCTCATCAGCCATCGTGACGTCCAGCCATGGAGCGAACAGCACCAGTTTGCCCGGCTTTGCGCCACCATCGCGGATCGCCCTAAAAGCGAGAGCCAGCGCCATATGACCGCCAGCGCTATCGCCCGACAAGATGATGTTGGGCGCTTCCCACCGTTCCAGCAGCTTGGCATAGGCTGCATCCGCCACTTCGTCTTGAACTTGCTTCGAACTTTCAGGGGCAACGGGATACAGCGGCACAGTCACACTCGCACCTGTGCGTTCGACCATGTCCGCCACCAGCGGCCAATGCACATCAAACATCGGCAGCACAAATCCGCCGCCATGAAAGTAAAGAATGTGACTTGCGCCCTTCCCCGATTTTGGGTGCAGCGTAACGCAATCATGGCCAGCCGCTGTCCAATTCTCGACAGTAAATCGGGACTTGAAGCTATCGGGCATCGGCGCGTCAGGTGGCAATTTGCGCCCATCAAGGAAAGGGGCCACTTCGCCAGCGGATTTTGGAAATACACTTGGCCGCTTCGAAACCAACCAAGTTAGCAGCCGCATGAGCAAGCTCGGCTTTGGACTGCGCAGTTCACCGATGGACATCTTCACCTAGTCTCCCTGTTCTCGTTGCCTGCATGGTCGGGGGATCAGGTGAGATAAGTCAAGCCTCTATAAAGGCAATCAGCCCCTCGTTGAGCCATCGCCCTAGCAAAGCGCCTGCCCGCATCGCCGCATCATGCATTTGCTCTTCGGAAGGATTTTCGCCCGCCAGCAACATGCAAATTTCGCCGTAGGGGGTGCCTGATTGCGCCGCTTGAAAGGCGCGTGCTTCCTCCGCCATACCCATCATGAACGTGGATCGCTCGCCTTCGCGCCAAACGAGCACAGAATGCGGTGTGTCATAGCGCACCTGGGGACGTTCGAATTCGCCCTCACCAAGCGCGTTCCAGATGCTGCGCAGATCATGATTCACCTGTCGAGCGGTTGCACAAGGCAAGAATGTAACTCTGAGATTGGCCCACTCCTCTGCACCAAAAGCAGCTGATTGTGTGGCAAATCCTTCAGCGTCAAGCGGTCTCACATTCTCCGCCGTAAACGCCTGCAACATGACCCATTCGAGCCATGCCAGCTCGGCGACTTCGGGGTCATTGCGGAACAATTCCGCGCAAGTCGCATCGAAGCCGGATCCTGCATCGTCCAGCGTCCAGCTCGATGGCGGGTTGGTAATCACATGATGCGCAGCCGCGCGTTGAAACGCAGCTTCACCAACCCATCGCTCTGTCTTCTCGTAAGTGCTCTTGAGCGCCTCGATCACAGAACTGCGATAGTTGCCGCGATAGACGTTCATGCCTTGCGCATGGCGATCACCCCACCCCGCGGGCAAAGGCGCTTCATCGTTCAAGACCTGCGCCATGAAAGCGGTCTGCCTGTCAGCGAGTGTTTGCGACGCGTTCATGCGGATATGCTTTCGCAGGCAAGGCTACGTGCGCGGTCCAGCTCTGACAGCAGCTCGGGCAAAGGCGGGATCTTGTCATCCCGCTCGATCATGGTCGCAACAGGTTGCTCAATCATCGCCATTGCCTTGCTGTAGAGCGTCCAGACATCATCGCAGACCTCGCGATCATGCGTGTCGATGATGATCTCTCCGGGCGTGTGGCCCGCCAGGTGAATCTGCCGCACGCGATCAAGCGGCAAGCCAGCCAGATAGTCGTCCGCCCTAAACCCATGGTTCCGCGCACTGACATAGATATTATTCACATCCAGCAGCAGATAGCAGCCAGTGCGGCGCGTCATTTCGCTCAGGAATTCCCATTCGGCCATCTCGTCTTCGGGAAAGGTGAGATAGCTGGAGGGATTTTCGAACAGCATCGGCCGCCCAAGATGGTTCTGCGCACGGTGGATATTGCCACAGACGACCTGCAGCACCTCTTCCGTCAGTGGCAATGGCAACAGATCATGGCTGTTGTGCGCGCTGGTGCGGGTCCAGCACAAATGGTCCGACACCCACAGGGGATCAATCCGCTGCTCCAGCTGCTTCAGCTTGGCGAGATATTCTTCATCAAGTCCGCCAGCGGATCCGATCGACATGGAAACACCATGAATGATGACCGGGTGTTTTTCGCGAACTTGGTCGAGAATGCGCAACGGTCGTCCGCCATCGACCATATAGTTTTCGCTGATGACCTCGACGAAATCGACCGGCACGTCGCCGTCCAGAAAATCCGCATAATGCGTTCTTCTGAGACCAAGGCCAAAACCGCCGAATGGTTCGATTGCCGTCATTCTCAAATTCCTAGCATGGAAAGGTGGCCCGGTGCATCTCTCGGGATCCAGGGGCTATGGGAGATAAAAGCCCCAAGCCACCCAACCAATCAGTTAGCGATTAAAGATCGCCGATTGTGCCACCAGCCGAAAGGCATTCACCTGCTTTCATGGCTTTGAAGCCATGGCCAGCACATTCATTTTGCCCCTTGCAGGCGTTTTCGGTTGTAGCGCAGTCAGCCTGTCCCTTGCACGAGTGGACACCGTAACAATGGACAATATCGTCTGCGTTCAGCGCCTTTCCGCTGCTGCCGGCAGGCGCATCTGCGCCAAAAGCCGCAACCGATGAAAGCGCCATCGCGCCGGCGAGGGCTGCAAAAGCAGTCTTGCGTGTCTGGGTATTCATGAAACTCTCCACTTTATATAATGGGATATCCACGGGATGGATATCGCGGGGGATGATTGTCCTATCGGACAGTCATTGGTTCGCGAATTTGATGTCAGGGGTTACTCGGGAAGAAAAATTTGTCCGGCTGTAACGGATCGCAGAATGTGCGCGAACCAGCCAATGTTACCGGCGTGAAGCCGGATATTTCAGTAGTAATACAGTTCGGAGAGACCAAAATGACAAACACTTCAATCGCAAAGCTTGCTGGCATCGCACTGACCGCGGGCATCACTGCAGGCCTCGCCGCCGCACCCGCCGCTGCTCAGAAGCAGCCGATGGAAAAATGCTACGGCGTTTCGAAGGCTGGCAAGAATGACTGTGCAGCCGGCCCGGGCACAAGCTGTGCCGGTTCATCGACCCGCGATTATCAAGGCGATGCATGGAAGCTCGTTCCGAAGGGTTCATGCGAAAGTATCGAAACGCCCAAAGGCAAGGGCTCGCTCACACCGATCACCCGTTGATCAGATCGGCAAGGCCATAGGAGGCATTTCATGAAAACAATTGTCGCACTTTATGATCGCGCTGTTGGCCTGGTGGCTAATGCGTTCGGCGAAGGCATAGCTTTGCTTTTGGCTCGCATCGCGCTGGCCGGAATTTTCTGGCGATCATACAAGACCAAGGTTGTTGATGGAACCTGGCTGCAGATCGAAGATACGCAGTATTTTCTTTTTGAAGACCAGTTTTCAGGCCTTCCGATCCCGACCGATTTGGCCGTGCCCATGGCAACCTATGCCGAATTCCTGTTCCCGATCCTGCTTGTTGCGGGACTGGCTACGCGCTTTTCAGCCACAGCGCTGCTGATCATGACATTGGTCATCCAGTTTTTTGTGTTCCCGACAAGCGACCACTTCTTTGGCTGGGCGATGATGCCCATCGCATTGGCGGCAGTGCTGATCACACGCGGCGGCGGAATGCTTTCTGCAGATGCGTTGATCGGCAAGGTTCGCGGTCAGTGATCGCCGAAGAAGCCACTTTCGTTCGCCTGATGGCGGCAGCACAGAGGGGCGACAAATCCGCGTATAATGTGCTGTTGTCAGAGGTGAGCATGTGGCTGGAGCGGTATTTCCGCAAGCGTGTGCCGCCGCACCAGCAAGATGATCTGGTGCAGGACGTGCTGATGGCGGTGCACAACAAGCGTGCAACCTATGACGTGTCGCGTCCTTTCCTTCCCTGGTTGGCAGCGATCGCCCGCTATCGTTGGGTCGACCATCTGCGCAAGGTCTACAAGCATGAGAGCGACTTGCTGGAAGACAATGACGCATCGGTCGACAGTGACGAAGATGTAGTGGAAGCCCGCGTCAGCCTGGAACGCCTGTTTGTCCATCTTGCTGACGCGCAAGCAGAAGCAATCGAACTCGTTAAGATCGAAGGGCATTCGATCCGCGAAGCATCAGAAATGACCGGCCAGAGCGAAAGCCTGGTCAAAGTGAATATCCATCGCGGCCTGAAGAAGCTGGCCTCGATTGTTGAAAAGGCAGAATGACAATGAACAAGAACCGCGACGATCTGATCGCTGGCCTTACCGAAGAACTTGCCCCCGTGCGCAGCTTTAGCGAGCGTGACGGAATGACACTGGTCGTTGTCGCTGCCGTTGCAACTTTCCTGGGCGTGCTTGCCATAGAAGGCCTTTGGATTGGTGCTTTCCAGGGCGAGGCCGCACCTTTCTTTTGGGTAACCAATGGCTTGCTGCTTTTGCTTGGCCTCGCCAGTGCTGGAGCCGTAATCGCTATGGCATCACCGGGCGTCGGAAACCGTCATGATGCGCCCAAATGGTCATTTGCCATGCTAGGCGTGCTGCCATTGGCAGCGCTTTCCAGCGTGGTTTCGCATGATGCAGGGATTGGCGCCTTGAATGACGATGCGGCGCTGCATTGCTTATCCGCATCTTTGATTGCGGCAGCAGCCATAGGTGGCGCGCTGACCATGTGGTTGCGCCGCGGCGCCCCTGTATCGCAACAAGCGGCGGGCTGGTTCACCGGTATCGCAGCTGGTGCGATCGGCACCCTGCTCTATGGCTTTTCCTGCCCGGTCGATAGCGTCACGCACCTTGGCATATGGCACGTTGTTCCCGTCGCTGTCGCGGCAATTGCCGGGCGATTGATCCTACCCAAATTGATCGCTTGGTAACTCGTCGAGCAAGATAGATTGGAAGGGGGGGCATTTGGTGCCCCTTTCTCTTTCCAAGGGGTAGATTGCGCCGCTTGTCATTGCCCCTTCATCATAGGCTGACTATATGGCCTTGCATGTCATCAGTCAGACCTTGGCGCGACATTGAACGTCGCAAGAGCCGCCAGATCATGGTGGGCAATGTTCCGGTGGGCGGCGATGCGCCGATCACGGTTCAAACCATGACCAATACGCCTACCGAAGATGCTGTGGCGACCATTGACCAGATCCGGCGCTGCGAAGAGGTTGGCGCAGATATTATTCGCGTGTCGGTGCCAACGGTTGAAGCGAGCGCTGCATTCGGCAAGATCACAAAAGCTGCGCGTGTTCCAATCGTTGCTGACATCCACTTTCACTACAAACGCGCATTGGAAGCGGCAGACGCGGGCGCAGCCTGCTTGCGCATCAATCCTGGTAATATCGGATCATCGCAGCGAGTTGCCGAAGTCGTCCGCGCGGCGAAGGCCAATGGCTGCGCGATCCGCATCGGCGTGAATGCCGGTTCGCTAGAGAAAGACCTGCTGGAAAAATACGGCGAGCCCTGCCCGGAAGCGCTGATCGAAAGCGCGCTTGATCATATCAAACTGCTGCAGGATCACGATTTTCATGAGTACAAGGTCGCGGTCAAAGCCAGCGATGTATTTCTGGCGGTCGCGGCCTATCACGGCCTAGCCGAAACGGTCGATTGCCCGCTCCACCTTGGCATCACAGAGGCAGGCGGGCTGATCAGCGGCACAGTCAAATCGAGCATCGGCATCGGGTCGCTGCTTTGGGCCGGCATTGGCGACACGATCCGCGTGTCGCTTTCTGCTGAGCCAGAGCAGGAAATCAAAGTCGGCTTTGAAATGCTGAAGGCGCTTGGCCTGCGAACACGTGGGGTCCGTGTGGTGTCATGCCCCAGCTGTTCACGCCAGGGCTTTGACGTCATCCGCACGGTAGAGACGCTCGAAAAACGGCTAGAGCATATCAAAACGCCGATGAGCCTTTCCGTATTGGGCTGTGTGGTCAATGGCCCCGGCGAAGCGCGTGAGACCGATATCGGCCTGACCGGAGGCGGATCGGGCAAGCATATGGTCTATCTCTCGGGCGTGAAGGATCACCATATCGAAAGCGACGATATGCTGGATCACATCGTGAAGCTGGTCGAAGACAAGGCTGCGGCAATCGAAGCAGGCGAGGCCGAAGCATTCGATCCGCACAAGGTGGCAGCCGAATAGATGAAAAAGGCTTCAACATCCTCAGCGGATCAGACGCAGATTGAAGAGGTGAGCGAGCCTGCTTCGCTGCCAGCAGTTGTTGACGAAACGGCGACACCCGCAAAGGTATCTGGCGCGCGAGCCATCGGCGCAACAGCTATCGGCGCCTTCGCGCTTGGCGCGTTGGCCATGGGCGCCGTCGCGATCGGTGCAATGGCGGTTGGCCGGATGGCGATCGGGAAATTACGCATACGTGACGCAAGGATTGACCGGCTGCGCGTTGGCAAGATCGAAATTGGTGAGCCACCAAATTCAAACTCCCGCCGTTAAACTGCCGCATCAATATTGACTGTATTCTCACTTGCCGTCGCATTGGCGATGGATGCGTTCGCCGTAGCTCTGACACAAGGCGCACGTTTCCGACATGATTGGAGAAGCGTTGCTCTCATCGCAATCGCCTTTGGTCTTTTTCAGGGTCTGATGCCGCTGGCGGGCTGGCTCTTGGGCAGTTTTACTTTGCCAATCGTTGAAGCCTGGGATCACTGGATCGCAGGCGGATTGCTCGCAGGATTGGGCATGCAGCTGATATTGTCCGGTGAGCGCAACGGTGAAGGCTCCGCCAGACTTTCCGGCTTTGCCCTATTGGCTGCCTCGATTGCCACGAGTGTTGATGCATTTGCGGCCGGTATAACTCTTCCGACATTGGATCTCCCGCCGCTGGCAACCTGCGCAACAATTGCCGCAGTGACTGCGGTTCTCTCCGCCATCGCAATTGAATTCGGGCAGCGCGCCGGCGACAGGTTCGGTCGCCATGCAGAGATTGCCGGTGGCGTGATGCTGATCTTATTGGGCGCCAATATCGTATTCGATCACACGATAGCCGCTTGATATGCTCCATGTTGTTCATCACGCTGACTATATGGCGCCGCGCCCGGAGCGCGGCACTTTCAAATTCGACAAATACTACCTCGTGATGGAAGCGCTTCGTCAAAGCGGAGCGGCCATGACCGAACATGCACCTGAGCCGATGCCGCGCGAATGGCTGGAAGCAGTGCATTGCCCCGACTATGTCGACGAAGTGTTTCGCGCCGCGGTGCCTCGCGAAAAGGAACGCCGGATTGGCTTTCCAGTTACACCGCAAATTTCAAGCCGCGTGCGTCACACCAATGGTGGGACCTGGCTAGCGGCTAAACTAGCAATGGATCACGGCTATGCCGCCAATTCCGCCGCAGGCAGCCATCATGCGCTGCATGATACCGGCGCGGGTTACTGCGTCTTCAACGATCTGGCGGTGGCTTCAAACCGTTTGATTGCAGAAGGCGATGCCAGTCGCATCCTGATCGTCGATCTTGACGTGCATCAGGGTGATGGCACCGCGAGCCTGCTCGCAGGCCGCGAGACTGTGTTCACCTTCTCCATGCATGCGGAAAAGAATTTCCCTGTGCGGAAAGCCCGCTCAAGTTTGGATGTGGGTTTGCCCGATGGTGTGGACGACGATGGATATATGGAGACGCTGGAGAAGCATCTGCCAAACCTGTTGGCGGACTTCGCGCCCGACCTTGTGCTGTATCAGGCTGGCGTCGATCCGCATGCGAATGACAGGCTCGGCCGGCTTGCGCTTAGCGACGCCGGTCTGGAGACCCGCGACCGTTTCGTGGTCCGTCAGTCACGCCAGCGCAGTCTACCGATCGCCTCCGCCCTGGGTGGGGGTTATGGCGACGACCAAGGCGAAGTCGCCGCGCGGCACGCGCGATCGATGCTGGCCATGGCGGATGAAAATTCACAAGTGCAATCCACAGGGGTTTAAGCTAGGCAGAGGGCGGTCGCAGCGCAGAAGAAAAAGGAGCGCCTCGAATGGCCGATCTCGAAACAGACTATCTTATCGTTGGTGCAGGCGCAGTAGGCCTTGCCTTCGCTGATACGCTGATCGACGAGGATCCCGATTGCCATATCACCTTTGTTGACAAGCACGCCAAGCCCGGCGGGCATTGGAACGATGCCTATGGTTTCGTTGCCTTGCATCAGCCCAGCGGAACATATGGCGTCAACTCGATGGCATTCCCCAGCGAGCAGATTGACACTCACGGCCCGAACAAAGGGCTCTTCGCGCTTGCCAGCGGACAGGAAGTGCTCGCCTATTTCGAACGGCTGATGAACATGCGTTTGTTGCCGACGGGGCGCGTCGCCTACCATCGTTTGAGTGAGTATCTTGGCCGTGATGACAATGGCGTCGCCACCATCCGATCGATCCTGAACGGCGGCGAGACGACAATCGCGATCCGCCGCAAGCTGGTGGATGCGACATTCTATCAAACCAGCGTTCCTTCTACCCACACCCCGAACTTCGAAGTGGCCGCGGGCGTCGATCTAGCCGTCCCGGGTGATCTGCCCGCTCTCTGGAAGGAACCGGACACTCTTCCTGAACGATATGTTGTTCTGGGCGCGGGCAAGACCGCAATGGATACCGTTGTATGGCTGATCCAGGCTGGGGTCGATCCGGACAGCATCAGCTGGGTCCGCCCGCGCGAGAGCTGGCTGTGGAACCGCGACTACACACAACCCGGCAAGCAGTTCTTCGAGCAGGTCATGAGCATGCAATTGGCTCTGCTTCGCACCGCGGGCGAGGCACAGGACGGTGCGGAATGGATGCGCAAGCTGGGTGAGCAAGGCTATTACCTGCGTATCGACGAGAACGTAGAGCCGGAAATGTTCCACTACGCCACAATCAGCCAGGGCGAAATCGATATCCTGCGCCAGGTAAAGGACGTGATCCGAATGGGGCGCGTATCCGCACTGCAGCCAAGCAAGATGGTGTTTGCAGACAGTGAAGTCAGCATGTCGGCGAGTTCGCTGTTCATCGATTGCACCGCCTCTGCCGTACCGTTCGAAGCGCGACAGCGCTCGGGACCCGTGTTCCGCGAAGGCGAAATTGTGCTGCAGCCATTGCACGTGCCCGTACTCACTTTCAGCGCAGCGATGGCCGCCTTTATCGAAGCCCATTTCGATGATGATAACGAGAAGAATCTGATCGCGAGTCCGGGGCCACTTACCGATACCCCGGCTACATTCCCCTATGCGCAGATGATCAGCATGATGAATCGGGGCGCATGGTCGCAAAAGCCGGAGATCATGGCGTTTCTCGCACGTTCAAGGCTCGACAATGGCGGGCCTGTGATCGCAGAGTTGATGGCGGAGAATAGCCCTCGCCTCTCCATCCTGGAGGAGTTTCGCGAAGCAGCTCAGCAGCATATGCCCGACTTGATCCGGCTAGGGATGCAAGCAAAGGCTATCTACGAAGCAGACTAAATGGCTTCACCTTTGGTACGGTTTTGCGGTATACTGCCACAACGATGAAACGGCGTGATCTTTTGATTGGCGGATTGGCAAGCGGCGCGGCATTGGCCGCGCCCGCTCGCGTTTTTGCGCAGGTGCGGAAGGGCTCTGTGCGTGACAGAGCTCTGATCGAACTGGCCAGAGCTGAACTTGACCGTGCTGGCGAGGCGATCTGGAAACGCGACATTGTCGGCATCGCGGACTTTGGCCTGCACTCGGCCAAGCGCCGCTTCCACTTCGTCAATCTGGAACGTGAAGAAGTGCAAAGCTTTCACGTCAGCCACGGTACCGGCTCCGATCCGGAACATGACGGTTGGCTCAACAGCTATTCCAATGTCGAAGGTTCCAACGCGACCAGCCGCGGCGCTTATGTGACGTGGGAATGGTATCAGGGACGCTTCGGCACATCGGTGCGGTTGGGCGGCCTCGATCCGACCAATGATGCCGCGCTCAGCCGCTATATCGTGATGCACCGCGCCAAATATGCCGAGCCGTCGCATATCGAGCAATGGGGCCGTCTGGGCCGCTCAAATGGTTGTTTTGCCTTGGGTGAAGAGCAATTCCGGATCGCGCTCACCAACTTGTCAGGCGGCAGATTGCTCTTCGCGGACAGCCTAGGTCTGGAAGACGATGGCACACGCCATCCAGTCAACATCGAGCCCTTGCAGCCGGACAGACCAAACCTGGTACAGCGATATGCGACGGGAACGTTCTAGAACTTAGGGCGCGTCCTGCAGGTCATCCTCAATTACAATCACCTCTTCATCGGTGTGGCGCGCACGATCAGCTCTGCGCGGCATGTCTAGGCTCGCGAGAACAGGTCCGTCACGATCATAAATGTCCTTGAAGGTTTCCAGCTCGCCATCAATGTCCGTGGCCATGGTGAAATAGGTGATGTAGACAGGCAGTCGGCGCTCGATCGGCACTAAAGTATACTTACCCGAGGTAGCGATTTCGACCGCCTCTTCTTTTGTCACACCACGCCCCAGAATCGCCATTGTGATGGCCAGTTCCAGCGCGCGCTCAGTGCGGATACACCCGTGACTTAGGGCCCGCATATCGTTTGCGAACAGATGGCGCGACGGTGTGTCATGCAGAAAAATGGCATGCTCATTGGGCATGTGCAGCTTCATCCGGCCCAGCGAATTCGTCGGTCCGGGCTGCTGGACCACGCTGACCCAGCCATCGTATTGCGTACGTATGTAGCCTTGCGAACGAGCCCACGCAGGATTGTTGAGAACTTTGTCGCCTAGTCCTTCACCCACAACAATCGATTGTGGAACCGTCCAGGTCGGGTTGAAGACGACGCCCTCAACAGTCTCCGCAAGTTGCGGTGTGGCGGTGCGTCCGGGTTTGCCGACAATGGTACGATAACTGCTGATGATCTTGTCACGCACTGTCAGCCGAAGTTGATACTCCGGTACATTGGTTATCAGATACTGATCGCCCAAATCGCGCGCGAGCCAGCGCCAGCGATCCATATTGGCGCGGATCAATTTGCGGGTTTCCGCATCCTCTTCCGGAGTGTTCACCAAGGCATCTCGCAACCGTGCGTAGTCCGGGTGCGTTGGTTTGATCCGTTCAAACGCACCGGCAATATCGCCGCTTTCCAGCGCCGTCCGCATCAATTCTCCGCTGCGATACACGTCGCGATCAGGGTCAATCACGAACCATTGCTTGCGCGCTTCCATTGGTGTGCGCCCGTCACGCAAGTCTTCAACCAACCAGACGAAGGCTTCGCTTGCAATTTCGCTAAGGCGGTCTGACGCGCCGCGGCCGATCTCGGTCATAAGCTCTGTCAGACGGTAATCGGCCGGGTCGAGACCTTCTCTGCCGATATCACGAATGACAAGAGCGAGCGTTGATGCCTGCGCAGGCGTCCATTCCTGCGTGAGCGGGACGACTTCAGCGCCGTATTCGCCCTGCACGATCGGGTCAGAGACCATGCGCGGGAATGCCTCTTCCATATTGCGCGGTGCGGGTTGAGGTTCCGCTTCGGCTTCAGGAGGTGTTTCAGCCTGCGTCAGGAGGTCATCCGGTTCGGCGTCCTGCGCAAGCGCTGGCGCATGCACCGCGAGCGCGGCCATAGCCGCGCTGACCAACCATTTACCTGATTTAGCGCGCATTCTTTGTTCGGTCCCGTGTAACTGCATCGCGCCATGCAATGCCTTGGATTCAATGTAATTCACTTGTCTCTCACTATCAATTGCGCCTTTCGCATGGCTGAATTGATTAATTGAGATGACGCGCTACCGGGTCGCCGCTATGCCCGCCGAATGGGCGGACGGCACAGCATCTTGCTTCCAATTGCGGCTGCATTGCTAGGGGTCGGGCTCCTCTCCTTGATGGACGCCTTCATGAAAGTGGCGGCCCTTGCCGCAGGCGCCTATAGCGCGTCAATTCTTCGCTCGGCCATGGGTACGGCGATTATCGCGCCGATCTGGCTCGGTACCGGAGGGCGTTGGCCTTCGCGGCCTGTTCTAAAACTGCATCTTCTGCGGGGCACAGTGTCCGGCTTTATGGCGCTAAGCTTCTTCTATGCGATAACCAAATTGCCGCTTGCAGAAGCCATTGCCATTTCATTCGTCGCGCCTTTGATAGCGCTTTATCTTGCCGCTGTCTGGCTCGGCGAAGTGATACGCAAGGAATCGATCCTCGCGTCGATTCTTGGCCTGGCCGGGACAGTCGTGATTGTCAGCGGGCGATTGGGAGAAGCGGAATACCAGACTGAAACGCTGCTCGGTCTTGGGGCGATATTCTTTTCTGCCATGCTCTATGCAGTGAACTTCATCATCATTCGCAAGCAAGCGCTGGTCTCAAGCCCGGCAGAGGCCACCACCTTTCATAGCGGCGTGGCCTGCCTTGTCCTGCTGGCATTCGCGCCGTGGTTTTTTGCGCTGCCGGAACCGGCCGCACTGCGCGACATTGCAATCTCGGCTGGGTTGACCGTAGCAGGCGCATTTGCGCTGACCTGGGCCTATGCGCGCGCCGAAGCGCAGGTATTGATGCCGATGGAATATTCGGGATTCTTGTGGGCAGCACTGTTCGGATGGGTCTTCTTTGCTGAACGGGTAACTGCCACTACTGTTGCGGGCGCTATTCTGATCGTTGCGGGGTGCCTGTTAGTGGCTAGGCGCAAAAAACAGCCACTACCGCCCGAACAGGCGGCGATCTGACTCTCACCCTCTTGACCTCGCGCGCGTGAGGGAGCAGGTGGCGCAGCAAATGCGGTGCCCCGCATACCCTTGCTGGTGGCACGCGAAATCACGAAAGGACACACTTCTCCCATGACCCAGGTCGGCAAGGACACCCTCGGAACCCGCTCAACACTCAATGTCGGCGGCAAGGAATACGCCTATTACTCGTTTGCCAAGGCATCACAGACGATTGGCGATGTCTCGAAACTGCCGATTTCGATGAAAGTGCTGCTTGAGAACATGCTGCGCTTTGAAGATGGTGGCTTCACTGTTGGCACGGACGATATTCAGGCGATCGCTGACTGGCAGAAGAACCCGGTTACCGGCAGTGAGATCCAGTATCGCCCGGCGCGCGTGCTGTTGCAGGACTTTACAGGCGTTCCATGCGTGGTTGACCTGGCAGCAATGCGTGATGCGATTGCCAAGCTTGGCGGTGATACTGCCAAGATCAACCCGCAGGTTCCCGTGAACCTCGTAATCGACCACTCGGTCATGGTGGACGAATTTGGCCACCCCAAGGCTTTCGAGAAGAACGTCGAGCTTGAGTATCAGCGCAATGCAGAGCGCTATGACTTTCTGAAATGGGGCTCGAAAAGCTTCCAGAACTTCAGTGCGGTTCCTCCCGGAACGGGCATTTGCCACCAGGTGAATCTGGAACACATCGGCAAGGGCGTGTGGTCAAGCCAGGATCAGGACGGCGCAAATGTTGCATACCCTGACACCTGTGTCGGCACTGACAGCCACACCACCATGATCAACGGCCTTGGCGTGCTGGGCTGGGGTGTGGGCGGCATCGAAGCCGAAGCAGCCATGCTGGGTCAGCCGGTTTCCATGCTGATCCCGGAAGTTGTCGGCTTCAAGCTGACCGGCGCGATGGCTGAGGGCATTACTGCAACCGATCTGGTGCTGACCTGTGTGCAGATGCTGCGCGAAGTTGGCGTGGTGGGGCGCTTCGTAGAGTTCTACGGCCCGGGCGTTTCGAACCTGTCGCTCGCAGACCGTGCAACCATCGCAAACATGGCGCCTGAATATGGCGCGACCTGCGGCTTCTTTGGCGTCGATGACAAAACGCTCGAATATCTGCGTCTGACAGGGCGCAGCGAAGAACAGATTGCGCTCGTCGAAGCCTATTCGAAAGAGCAAGGCATGTGGTTCGAGCCCGACAATGTGCCGGTGTTCTCGAACACGCTAGAACTCGACATGTCATCGGTCGTCCCGTCGCTGGCAGGGCCGAAGCGTCCACAGGACAAGGTTATCCTTTCCGAAGTGGACGAGCTGTTCAATGGCGACTTGCAGAAGGTTTACAGCAAGTCTGCGCCTGCGCGTGTCGCGGTAGAGGGGAAAGATCACGATATTGGTGACGGCGATGTTGTGATCGCGGCAATCACCAGCTGCACAAACACGTCCAACCCGGACGTGCTGATCGCGGCCGGTCTGGTCGCAAAGAAGGCGGTCGAAAAAGGCCTGAAGCCCAAGCCTTGGGTCAAGACCTCGCTCGCCCCCGGCTCGCAAGTTGTGACAGACTATCTCGTGAAGTCGGGCCTGCAGGCTGATCTCGATGCGATCGGTTTCGATCTGGTGGGCTATGGCTGCACCACCTGCATCGGCAACTCTGGCCCGCTCGCACCGCCAATCAGCAAGGCAATCAACGGCAATGACATCGTTGCGGCTTCAGTCCTGTCGGGCAACCGCAACTTCGAAGGCCGCGTGTCACCTGATGTGCGCGCCAACTTCCTCGCATCGCCGCCGCTGGTTGTGGCCTACGCGCTGAAGGGCACTGTAACGGAAGACATCACCACCACTCCGATCGGTCAGGATCAGGACGGCAATGACGTAATGCTCGCAGACCTGTGGCCGTCCAACAAGGAAGTCTACGAGCACCGCGTGGCAAATATTGACCGTGGTATGTTCGAGCGCCGCTATGCCGACGTCTACAAGGGCGATGAGCATTGGCAGGCGATCCAGGTGGAAGCTTCCGACACTTACCAGTGGCGTCCGGGCAGCACTTATGTTGCGAACCCGCCTTACTTTGAAGGCATGGAGATGACGCCTGCCCCGATCACAGACATCACTGACGCAAAACCGCTCGCGATGCTGGGTGACTCGGTGACCACCGACCACATTTCGCCCGCTGGCTCGATCAAACAGGATAGCCCGGCAGGCGAATATCTGATGAGCAATCAGGTCGCGAAGGCGGACTTCAACTCCTACGGCTCGCGCCGCGGCAACCATGAAGTGATGATGCGCGGCACCTTCGCCAATATCCGCATCAAGAACGAAATGGTTCCGGGTGTTGAAGGTGGCTACACCACTTACAACGGCGAGCAGATGGCGATCTATGACGCCGCAATGAAGCACAAGGCCGACGGCACACCGCTGGTTGTGATTGGCGGTAAGGAATACGGCACAGGCTCTTCGCGCGACTGGGCGGCAAAGGGCACTATCCTGCTGGGTGTGCGCGCAGTGATCGTTGAAAGCTTTGAGCGTATTCACCGCTCGAACCTGGTGGGCATGGGTGTGCTGCCGCTGCAGTTCAAGGATGGCGATACCCGTGAGACGCTGGGCCTGACGGCGGATGACACATTCAGCATCAAGGGCCTTGCTGGGCTTGCCCCGCAGCAGGACGTCGAAGTTGAAGTAACCCGCGCTGACGGCACCAGCTTCAGCTTCACCGCGCGCTGCCGCATCGATACGGCGAACGAAATGGAATACTACCTGAACGGCGGTATCCTCCATTATGTTCTGCGCAAGCTGGCGTCCTAAGATGCGGTTCGCACCTCTTGCGCTAGTGGCCGCCGCCATGCTGCCTCTTTCAGGCTGCATGATCGTCGACAATAGCAGTGATCGCATAATGGCCGGCGCGCCAGGGCGATCGGTTGCGCAAGTCGAAACTCTGCCAGCGTCCGAGCTCGCAGCTTTGATTGCCAGCGGCCAAGTGGTGCTGATCGATGTGCGTACACCTGATGAATACGAAGGTGGCCGGATTGCGAGCGCACTTAATGCGCCAGTGCAAACCTTTGATGCCGCTGCCATTCCGCGGGATGCAACGCGTGAGACGATCCTCTATTGCCGCTCTAGCGGCCGATCAAAGAGGGCCGCAGACATGCTCGCCGCTGAATGGGGAATAAATGTCCGTCACCTGGAAGGCGGCGTACTTGCTTGGCAGGATGCCGGGCTTGAACTGGAAATGCCAACAGGCGAGTAGTTTTCTGCCGCACACAAAAAGAGGGGTAGCGCCGCGGTTGCAAGCGCTACCCCTTTACAATTGAAGTTCACTCTTTCGATGCACGGCGGGAGACTAAATCGCCAATCGCATCCGGAACTGCCACTTGCACGGGTCGCAACACTTGCAGCAGCACCAAATCGGGTACTGGTGGCTACGGCTCAGCCCCCAAAACCAAGAGCGGTAGCCACCGTGACGATAAAGCCAGGAGCCTCATCGCTTGAGAACCTTGTGGCCCCGATTTGTGATTCGAAACAATCTGGTTAACCAGTCTTGGAAAGGACTTGCGGCGAAAAACTTGTCAATTCGCTGCTGCATGCAATACGCTGTCCCACGGCGGGACTCGTGTCGCCCGATCGTTAACGACAGCGACATGTCGGCCAGCTATGCAGTTCGTAGATTGGTCCTGTCGCAACATTTCATGATAGGCTAGCCGACCTCGCTATAAACAAATCAACTGGAGTATTTCTTGTGCTTACCTCTCTTCTAGCTTCCGCAGCCCTGGTGTTTTCTTTGCAAGCTCAGGCCGCAAGCGACCCCGAACAAGAACCGGTTGAGGAAACTGAGGCAACGCAGACTGAAGAGGCTGCACCGGAGTCCGAAGCTGAACCCGCTACAGACGAGAACACGGTCATCTGCCGACGGACACAGCTCATTGGTTCGAAGTTTTCCAAACGCATCTGTGGAACGCAGGCAGAATGGGACGAGCTTGCACGCAAGGGTCGGGTTTCGACTGCTGAATTCCAGGCCAAAGGCGCTGGTATCCGGCAGGCTGGTAACTAAGCTGGCCTAACCCTCTTCAAAAAATCCTGGCTGCCCGCCCCCCCCGGTGGCGGGCGGTTCCATTTCCAGATGCTGCCATCCGGCATCATTGAGTGCGCGGCCACGCTCCGTGCGCGCGAGCAGACCCAGCTGGATCAGATAGGGCTCGATCACATCCTCTACGGTATCGCGCGGCTCGCCCAGCCCCGCTGACAGCGCGCCGACCCCTACCGGGCCGCCCTTATAGGTGGTCGCGATCATGGCGAGATATTTGCGGTCCATCGCATCGAGACCAAGACGATCAATCTCCAGCCGGGTCAGCGCATCGTCGGCAATCGGCTTCGTAACAGTCCCCTGCCCCGCAACATGGGCAAAGTCCCGTACCCGGCGGAGCAAGCGCCCGGCCACACGCGGCGTGCCGCGCGAACGGCGCGCAATCTCGCGCGCGCCCTGCGGATCGATATCAAGCCCAAGCAGGCGCGCGGCGCGGCTTACTACAAGGTCCAGCTCATCATGCGTATAGAAGTTCAGCCGGACCGGAATGCCGAACCGGTCACGCAAAGGCGTGGTCAGCAGGCCCTGCCGCGTGGTCGCACCAATCAGCGTGAAAGGCGGCAGATCGATCCGCACGCTCCTGGCAGCCGGCCCTTCACCAATGATGAGGTCAAGCGCGCGGTCCTCCATCGCGGGATAGAGCACTTCCTCGACGACCGGATTAAGCCGGTGGATCTCGTCGATGAACAGCACGTCATGCGGTTCGAGATTGGTGAGCAGCGCGGCGAGATCGCCCGCCTTGGCGATCACCGGGCCAGAGGTTGCGCGGAATCCCACCCCCAGCTCGTTTGCGACGATTTGCGCCAAAGTGGTCTTGCCCAGCCCGGGCGGGCCGAAGAACAGCGTGTGGTCCATCGCCTCGCCGCGCGATTTCGCGGACTCGATGAATACCTTCAGGTTATCGCGCGCGCCCTCCTGCCCGATGAACTCGCGCAAGCTCTTCGGGCGCAGCGCCGCATCGGGATCGTCCGGCTGGCGATCAGGCGTATGGATGGGGACGGGATCAGTCATTTGCCCGCTTCACTATAGCGGAAAACAGGAACGATGCGATTACTACAACCGCAGCCGCTATCCATTGATAAAGTGGCAAAATGATCAGAACCAATGCTGACTGTGGGTCCATATCGGGTCCGAAAAAAGCTCTCCAATAGAGATAGAGCCCGACTAACCCAATCACAATTGCTCCGATGGCGATGACAACACTTTCGCGCCTGAAGAGCACCAAAGCCGCGACAGGTGAAATTGCCCAAAGACCTATCGCGAGGACATACAGTAGGCTTTCGAGTGTTTCCCATGAGCTGACGAGAAAGAGCAAGACGGCGACTGATAGGGAGTAGACGCCTATCACGCCCCATCTCAATAGTCCGAGTTCCCGCATCACCCAGCCGCCCTTTTCAGTGCCACGCGGATCAGATCGGCTTCCGGTGCATCTTCGCCTAATTCGGCTTGCGCACGGGCAACGGCCTGCGCGGCTATCGCGGGTTTGAAGCCGAGGTTCTCAAGTGCGGAAACCGCGTCAGCGCTCGCGCCACCTTTGGGCACCGCGCCCATAGCAACGCCAGCCATGCCTCCGCCCGGAAGCGCGCCAGCCTTATCCTTCAGCTCGTTGACGATGCGCCCAGCCAGCTTTGGCCCCACACCATTCGCGCGCGCGACCATCGCCGCGTCTCCGCCCGCGCAGGCATCGCGCACTTCACCGGTCGACAGCGCAGAAAGGATCGCCAGCGCCACCTTGCTTCCCACGCCCTGAACCTGAGTAAGCAGCCTAAACCAGTCGCGCTCTGCACTTTCTGCAAAGCCAAGCAAGCGCATGTCATTCTCTGAAACCTGCAGATCGGTGTGGACGGTGCATGCCTCGCCCACTTCGCCCAGCGCGCTCAATGTCTTGGTGCTGCAATGGACCAGATAGCCGACGCCTTGAACATCGACGATCGCCCAATCGTCGCCCGTTTCGTCCAGCCTGCCTGACAGTTTCGCGATCATGCGTTTCCTTCTGCGCCACCGCTTTGCTGTTTGAGCGCCTTTTGTTCTTGCCCGCAAACAAATGCTTGGTCCAGAGATTATGGACACTTGCCCACTCTTGCGACAATAGGAACCCCATGAGCTGGAACACATTCGGACGCGTTTTGCGCTTTACCACCTGGGGTGAGAGCCACGGGCCTGCATTGGGCGCGGTACTGGACGGCTGCCCGCCGCGCATCGCGCTGAGCGAGACTGACATCCAGCCCTTTATGGATGCGAGGAAACCGGGGCAAAACCGCTTTACCACGCAACGCAAGGAAGCGGATCTTGTCCGCATCCTGTCCGGCGTATTCGAAGGCCAGACCACCGGCGCGCCGATTTCGCTGATGATCGAAAACACCGATCAACGCAGCAAAGATTATTCGGAGATCGCCAAGAGCTATCGCCCGGGCCACGCCGACTACAGCTATGACGCGAAGTACGGCATTCGCGACTATCGCGGCGGCGGTCGATCCAGCGCGCGCGAAACTGCGGCGCGGGTCGCGGCAGGCGCAGTTGCGCGGCTGATCATCCCGGAAGTCAAGATTACCGGCTTTGTGTGCGAGCTTGGCGGCGACAAAATCGACCGCGGCAACATCGACTTTGCCGAAATCGGCAATAACCCGTTCTTCTGCCCAGATGCAAAGGCCGCAAAACGCTGGGAAGAGAAGGTGGATGCCGCGCGCAAAGCCGGTTCGTCACTGGGCGCGGTGGTCGAATGCGTGGCCGAAGGTGTGGCCGCTGGATGGGGTGCGCCTGTCTATGCCAAACTCGACAGCGATCTGGCGGCAGCGATGATGACCATCAACGCCACCAAAGGCGTAGAGATCGGCGACGGCTTCGATGCTGCTCGGCTAACCGGCGAGGAAAATGCCGATGCGATGCGGCCTGGCGAGAATGGCCCTGAATTTGCCGCCAACCACTCAGGCGGCACGGCAGGCGGTATCTCGACCGGACAACCGGTTGTATGCCGCGTCGCATTCAAGCCAACCAGCTCGATCCTGACCCCGGTCGATACGATTACATCGGATGGCGAAGCAACGCAGATCCGCACCAAGGGGCGGCATGACCCCTGCGTGGGCATCCGCGGGACACCCGTAGTGGAAGCGATGATGGCGCTGGTGCTGGCCGATCACAAGATGCTGCACAAGGCGCAATGCGGCTAGGTTATTGAGGTTTACGCCTGCTCAACCAGAACGAGCACATCTTCTTCCGCATCTTCATCATCGTGATGATTTACCGCATATTGCAGCAGCTCTACCTCGCGCTTGGCGACAGTATATGCATAGATCAGCCCGACCAGCAGGATCACCCCGCTGCCGCCGCGCATAAACGGCACGTCAAACACAACAGCCAGCACAACAAGCGCGACTGCGGCCAGCAAAGTGCCCAAACTAACTTTCGACATCGAAAACCCCAATGGCTTGTTGATCAATACGGTAAGAAACGTAGCCGAAGGGTTGTAACGGGTGGTTGCTCGTCATTCTTAAGATGGGGTTGCCATGGGCTCCCGCTTGATCGATTCAGTCAATCAAACCGCTATTGATTGATTTATTCACTCAAACTTATCGGATCATCTCGCTTCGCCGGGATCGATCCGTTTGCTATACAGGTTAGGAAGGCATTGGCTGCGATGCGAGTCGCGCCAGCGCAGGAATTCAGACACCCCGATAGGAGAGCACATTATGGACGCGAAGACCGGTGAATTGAACGGTTGCCCCTTCCACGCAGAGCAAGGCACACGCCCTTTGCTGGGCCGTACCAACAAGGATTGGTGGCCAGAGACAGCCAACACGGAAATTCTGACGCAGGGTGGCCGCGATGCGGACCCGATGGGCGAGGATTTCGACTATTGCGAAGCGTTCAATGCGATCGATTATGATGCACTGAAAGCTGACCTCACAGCCTTGATGACAGACAGCAAGGATTGGTGGCCCGCCGATTATGGTCACTATGGCCCGTTTTTCATCCGCATGACCTGGCATGCCGCCGGCACTTATCGCACTGGTGATGGCCGCGGCGGTGGTGGCAGCGGGCAGCAGCGCTTTGCACCGCTCAACAGCTGGCCAGATAATGGCAACCTCGACAAGGCACGCCGACTGCTTTGGCCGATCAAGCAGAAATACGGCAAGAACATCAGCTGGGCTGACCTGTTCATCCTTGCCGGCAATGTCGCCATTGAAAGCATGGGTGGCCCCGTGTTCGGCTTCGGCGGCGGACGTAAGGACGTATTTGAGCCGGAAACAGTCTATTGGGGTACAGAAGAACTGTGGGTCGATACCGGTGCTGAAACCCGTATCACTCCTGACGAAGGCCGCGCGTTGGAGAACCCGCTGGCCGCAATCCAGATGGGCCTGATTTACGTCAATCCCGAAGGGCCCGGTGGCAACCCGCACGATGATGCAGGTGCCGCGCGTGACCTGCGCGAAACCTTTGCTCGGATGGCAATGAACGACGAGGAAACGGTCGCCCTGACCGCAGGTGGACACGCCTTTGGCAAGGCGCATGGCGCCAAGCCCTCTGACACTTTCAGCGGTGCACCCGAAGGTGAATCGCTTGAGAAACAGGCATTCGGTTGGTTGACCGATCAGGCAGAAATCGACGCGGGCAATATCACCACGTCGGGCATCGAAGGCGCATGGTCCAACAATCCGACCAAATGGAGCCACGATTATCTGCGCCTGCTGTTCAAATATGACTATGAGCTAACGCAGAGCCCGGCTGGTGCCAACCAGTGGACCCCGATCAATCCTGATCCGGAAGACATGGCACCCGATGCTCGCGATCCTTCGAAGAAGGTTCCGACCATCATGACCACAGCCGACATGCAGCTGAAGCGCGATCCTGAGTATGCCAAGATTGCCAAGCGTTTCCTTGAGAATCCCGAACAACTCGATGACGCCTTCGCCCGCGCATGGTTCAAGCTGTGCCACCGCGACATGGGTCCCAAGGTTCGTTACCTCGGTCCTGAAGTGCCGTCGGAGGAGCTTATCTGGCAGGATCCGGTTCCGGCTGGCACCACGCCTTCAGACGCTGATGTTGCGGCGTTCAAGTCGGCTGTTCTGGATAGCGGTCTGACCGTCAGCGAGCTGGTCAAGGCGGCATGGGCTTCGGCCTCGACCTATCGCAATTCGGACCACCGCGGCGGCGCCAATGGCGCGCGTGTACGCCTTGCTCCGCAGGCAGGCTGGGCAGCAAATGACCCAGATGAACTCGGCAAGGTTCTGTCCAAGCTGGAAGAGCTGCGCGGCAATCTTTCGATGGCGGATGCTATCGTGCTGGCCGGCGCAGCAGCGGTCGAGAAAGCGGCCAAGGATGGCGGCTATGACGTGTCGGTCGATGTCACGACCGGTCGCGGCGATGCTACGGCCGAACAAACCGACGCTGAAAGCTTCGCCCCGCTGGAGCCGTTTGCAGACGGGTTCCGCAACTATCTGCGCAACAAGGCCAGCGTGAAGACCGAAGACCTGTTGATCGACAAGGCTCACCTTCTGGGGCTTTCGATCCCGGAAATGACCGCTCTGGTTGGTGGCTTGCGTGCGCTGGGCGCCGTTAGCGGCAACACCGGACATGGTGTCCTGACTGACCGTGCAGGAACGCTATCGAATGATTTCTTCGTCAATCTCTATGACATGTCGACCAAGTGGGCGGCTGCCGACACTGACGAGGAACTTTACATCGGTAGTGACCGTGCAACCGGCAATGAGAAGTTCCGCGCCACCCGTGCAGACCTGATCTTCGGTTCGAACTCACAGCTTCGCGCCGTGGGCGAGACCTATGCCGAGACCGGTGGCGAAGCGCGCCTGGTGCGTGACTTTGTAGCAGCCTGGACGAAGGTCATGGATGCCGATCGCTTCGACATCAGCCATGCAAAGTACCATGCATAAGCGCGGATAGAACCAACTCTGGAGAGCCCAAGCCTTCAGGGTCGCAGTTAACCCCCGGTCGTTTCGGCCGGGGGTTTTCTTTTGGGTGCCTTGCAAGGCCGAGACTTGCCGCTAAAGCGCACCAATGGACCAAAAGCTTTCTTCGATCTCGCGGATTTGTGCGGGCATCATCGGCATCGGCGCACTTGCCACCATCGCGTTGCAAACCACCATCAACACCGAGCCGGGTACCTCCCCCTTGGAGAACTTTGCGCTGCTGTTCCGTTTCTTCACCATATGGAGCAATTTCGCGGGCGGCGTGGTGATGTTGTGGATTGCCGCAGGCAGGCCGATCAGTCAGCGTGTTACCTTCGCACTGGCAACTGCGCTCACGATCGTCGCGCTTGTGTATCACGCGCTTCTCGCCGCAGACCATCATCCGGTTGAGCTTGATTGGTGGACCAACCTAAACTTTCACACGACCATTCCCGCTGCATTTATTCTTTGGTGGACGGTGTTTTCAGATCGCGCGCACCTGACCTGGCGATCATTGCCATGGGTGATGGTGTTCCCGATCCTCTATTCCGCTTTCGCTCTGGTCTACGGCGCAAACACCGGATTCTACGCCTATTTCTTCCTCGACCTCCCATCGCTTGGATGGGGGCAGATGCTGATCAATATGACTGGCTTAAGCGCATTTTTTGTCTTGATGGGCGCAGTACTTCTGGGGCTGCGCAACATTATCCCTAACGCCCGCGTCTGAGTACGAGATAGATTGCACCCGCTCCGCCGTGGCGGATATGCGCTTTGCGGACCGCCGCAATGGCATCGCCATGCTCACTCGCCGCAAGCCAATCGAGCAGCTTCGCCCTGATCGCGCCTCTGCGGTGCTGGCGATCAGCCGGATCAACCGGGCGCGCACGCCCCGCGATCAGAAGCACGACTCTCGCCCCCATTGCTCTTGCTTGCGCCATCCCGTCCATCAGTCGCGCATGCGCGCTGTAGAGATTGTGGCCATGTAGATCGAGAGTGAAATCTGGCGCAATCTCTCCAGCCTTCAACTTGCGGTCCCAATGCCCATCGAGCCCGCCTTGATCGTGCGCTCGCACAGGACGGGAACTATTGCTGGCCGGTATTGCGGGGCGCCGCGAAGGAAGCGGTATCGGCCTTCGCTGCGCCACGGTTTGTGCCGCCTTGTGCGAAGTGCCTGGTTGAACTTGCGGCAATCTGCGCCCCTCCAGGGGTATGACGCTGGACGCCAGTTTAGCCCATGCGGCCGCTTCCTCGGCGCTTAGACCGCACGGAATGCTCATTCTGCGTTCGCTAGATTTAGCCGTTCGGCCGAAGCTTTCGGCACCAGTACCAAGGCTTGGCCGCGCCCGCTCATTCCGCCAGCGATTTCGCCGGCGTCCTCGCCCGCGCCCCAAAATGTGTCGAACCGGTTAGCGCCCTTGATCGCGCCGCCTGTGTCCTGCGCGATCCACAGCCCGTCTGCCTCATTACGGTCAAGATCGAGCCAGACAGGCGCGCCAAGCGGCACAAACCGGGGATCGACCGCCACCGAGCTTTCGCGGCGCACCGGCACCTCCAACGCACCCAAAGGGCCCTCGCCGATCAATTCGCGAAAGAACACCCAGCTCTTGTTGAGCCGCATCAACGCGGCGCCATCTTCCGGATTTTCGCGCAGATACTGGACGATCCCTTGCATCGAAGGCGCATATTTCCCGGGTTCATCTCCGAAAAGCTCACGCTCGCGCATCACGCCACCGATGCTGACATATTCGCGCCCGTTCTGCCCCGCATAACCGATGCGGATAGTCTCTCCATCTGGCGCGATAATTTTACCAGAGCCCTGGATTTGCAGGAAAAACAGCTCGATAGGGTCGGACGCATAGGCGATTTCCAACCCTCGCCCTACCAATGCCCCCGCTTCGATTTCTGCCCGTTCGTAATAGGGTACAAATCTGCCATCGGCTGCGATTCTGCCAAGTGGCGGTTGCCCCTCGCGCTCGGATTCGGGCACCTCATCCGGCCAGGCACGAACCAAATCCGGGGGCATTGCGTAAACCGGTGTCTCGCACCCAGATTGGCGCACCCGGCATCCTGCGACTGCCGGTTCGAAATAGCCGGTGGCGAAGGCTGCACCATCACCGACACGGACTGGCGTGAGATATGAATAGAAAAAGCCAAGTGGGTCTGTGGCGGACCATGCGGGCGCGGCATCGCAGGCATCTTGCCAGTCGGCGCGCTGTGTGAGCCCGCTCTGGTCATCACGCGCGAGAAGTTTAGGGCACGATTCGATAAAACTGGCGAGAGCTGCCGAGGCATCTTCCTGGGCAAGTCGCAACTCCACAAGGGCAGGGCCGATTGCCACGCCGAGTGCGGCAGCATTTTCGATTGGTGGCTGCGGTGCAGGCATTATCCGTGCACAGCCCGCCAGCGCGAGCACACACAATATCGCTGACGCGGATTGCCATCGGCGCCAGTTCATTGCGTTTCCCCTATTGTAAAAGCGCGAAAGACTCAGCCTTCGTCGGTTTCATCCAGCAACCAGTCCGGGCCGCTCGAGGAAATATTGCGCGAGAAGGTCCAGACGTCACGGCTTTCGACGGCATCATCAAGCGAGCCAGCGATAACATTGCCGTCTTTGTCACGCGTGACAGCCGCGATATCCGCCACAAACAGTACTGCGACACGTGCCATGCTTCCATCGAGCGTTGCCGAATGGATCTTGTCCTCTTCGATCCGGATCAGCTTGTTGTCGAGCGTGTGACCGGCTGCTTCGCGCGCGTCAATCGCAGCGGCGAAACCGGCGTACACGTCATCATCACACAACTCTTTGAGTGTTGCGCGATCACCCTTCCAGAAGGCGTCAAGCACCATCCGGTAAGCGCCTTTGGCACCTTCCAGAAACATCGTGATGTCAAAGCTTGGGTCAGCTGCGGAAATATCGCGTATACCACGCTCAACCGCGGGAATCATGCCATTCAAACGGGGTTGAGGGCGAATCGGCGAAACCGGCTGAGATCCGGACTTGGGAGCAACCTGTGACGGGCGATCATCGTCATTCGCATCAAAGCGATGCGGCACTGATTCTTCCTCGTGTTCGGCGCGCTCGCCCAACACAGAATAGAGTCGCAGCCCCAAGAAGGCGGCAATCATGGCAAGAATGACAATTTCGACAATCACTTGATCTATCCAGTCTTTTGGCAAGCGAATAACTCGCCCTTATACGCCCCTCACCCGTTAGATAGGGCTTTCCATTGAAATTCACAACGCTGGAAGCATGCAGAACGTTCCTTTTTGGCGCGGCATTGCATGCATGCATCGATAGTCAGGCCGGTTGCGGGCCAGCAATTGGAGTGCTAGGCGGCGCGCAAGGCCGCTGAAAGCGCGGCAAATACGACCCAATTCTTGAAAAATTTGACGCGAAAGAGCATTCAACATGGCCGATGAAGGCGACATCCTGACAGACCTCGACAACCCCAATCCAGCTGCTGGCGGCAATGGCGCAGACAACCTGCCGACCGCCGGGATCATCACGCAATATGTGAAGGATCTGTCTGTCGAGAACCCGAACGCACCTGCATCTTTCCAATGGACCGAACAGCCGCAGATCGATCTGCAGTTCAACATTGGTGCCAACAAGGTCAGCGACGAAGTGACCGAAGTTGAGCTCAAAGTGAACGTCACAGCCAAGACATCACAGGGCAATTCGTACCTTGTCGAGCTGGTTTATTGCGGCCTGGTTGGCATTCGCAATGTGCCCGAAGAACAGGCACACGCCTTCATGTTTGCGGAAGCTCCGCGGCTGTTGTTCCCGTTTGCGCGCGCAGTGATTGCAGATGCGGTTCGCGAAGCCGGCTTCCAACCGTTGATGATGGATCCGATCGATTTCAACGGCCTCTATGTCCAGCAGCTGCAAGCCAAGCGTGCTCAGGAAGGGGCAGCGGGCGGAGCAACTCCTGCCGCGCCTGAAGGCAACGCGTAGGCACGCGGCGCGCACTCTTGCTTCTGGTCAGCCGCTTCGACACAAGGGCGGCTGACGGGAAGGATGCTTTAGCGCAATGAGCTTGCTCAAAAATGTCGGGACGATTGGCGGGCTAACAGCGGTTAGCCGCGTGTTCGGCTTTGTCCGCGATATCCTGATCGCGCGCGTCCTGGGCGCGACAGCGATGGGCGACGCCTGGCAGCTGGCATTCATGCTGCCCAATATCTTCCGGCGATTGTTTGCAGAAGGCGCATTCGCGAGCGCTTTCGTGCCGCTGTTCAACCGCCGCATGAAAGATGACGAGGACATCAGCGAGGCCCGGGCCTTTGCGGAGAGCGTGCTCGCTGTGCTTCTGCCGATCCTGATCGTTTTCGGCGCAATTGCGCTGATCGTGATGCCGTGGGTTGTCGAATACTTCGTCACTGATGGGCTAACCGAACAGGCAGGCAATCTCGAGATCGCTGTCCTGATGGCGCGCGTCACATTCCCGTATCTGTTGTTCATGAGCATCGCGACTTTGATCGCGGCTATCCTGAATTCCTTGTCCCGTTTTGCTGCCGCTGCCGCTGCGCCGATCCTGCTGAATATCTGCCTGATAGCCGCCCTGACCTATGGCCTGACATTGGGCGAAGGCCTGGAGGCACGCCGCGAAACCGCGCAATGGATGGCAATCGCGGTCTCGCTGTCCGGGCTGTTGCAAGTTGTCTGGCTGTGGGCATTCATGCGCCGCGCCGGCTTCAAGCTGTCGTTGGTTGCGCCGAAGCTGACATCCGGCGTGAAGGAACTAGGCATTCTGGCGCTGCCCGCGATCTTTGGGGCAGGCGTGTATCAGATCAGCCGCGTAATCGATCTGTTCTTCCTCTCCAGCCTGCCGGTCGGCAGCTACACTCATCTGCAAATGGCGGACCGCTGGAACCAGTTGCCGCTTGGCATTATCGGCATAGCACTGGGCACAGCCATCTTGCCCGCGCTTTCCCGCTTTCTGGGTCGCGAGCAGGATGAGGATGCTGCGCGGCTACAGTCCAATGCGATCGAGCTATCCATGCTGCTGACGCTTCCTTGCGCAGTTGCCCTGTTCTTTACCGGCACTGCCTTTGTACGCGTATTCATGGCTGGTCAGGCGTTTACTCAGGAAGACGCCGGTATCACCGGCATGGTTGTATCCGGACTTGTGATCGGTCTTCCCGCCTATGTGCTGGTCAAAGTGCTCACGCCAAATTTCTTTGCCCGCAAGGATACCCGCACCCCGGTTTTCACCGCTGCGATCAGCCTGGCTGTCACCGCAGCGCTGAATTACTACTTTATCTTCGTGATCGGCCTCGGCGTGGTCGGACTAGCGATAGCTGGAGCTGTGGGCGCCTGGACCAACATCGCGCTACTGGCCGGAATTTTGCACGTTCGCGGTTTCTACCGGATGCCGCGCCGGATCTTTGGCCGCATTCTGCGCATTGCCATCGCGGCCGGAGCAATGGGCGCGGCGCTGTGGTGGCTGATGACGCAGATCGAGCCATGGTTTGTCGGTACCTACAGCCAGCAAGCATTGGGCCTTGCTATACTCGTTGGCACAGGCCTGCTCACTTATGCAATTGCAGCGATTGTGCTCGGCGTACTCGACAAGGCGACACTCCAGCGCCTAATGCGCCGCCAAACCTAACTACACGATAGAGAATCTCAAATGCGCGTCGTTTCCGGCATTCAACCCACAGGAAAGCCTCACCTAGGCAATTACCTTGGCGCCATCCGCAATTATGTGAAGTTTCAGGATGACGCGCTTGCAGCTGGCGGCGAATGCCTGATCTTTATTGCTGATCTTCATGCTCTATCGATGCCGCATAACCCTGCAGAGCTGCATGCATCGACTCTGGAACTGGTTGCAACACTGGTCGCTTGCGGCGTGGATCCTGACAAGGCGATCCTGTTCAATCAAGCACAGGTTCCCGCACACGCAGAGCTGCAATGGCTGCTCAACGGCACTGCTCGCATGGGCTGGCTGAACCGCATGACGCAATTCAAGGATAAATCGGGCAAGAACCGCGAAGGCGCATCGATTGCGCTGTTTACTTACCCCGTTCTGCAGGCGGCTGACGTACTGCTGTACCAAGCGACGCATGTACCGGTGGGCGAAGACCAAAAGCAGCATCTGGAGTTGGCGCGCGACATCGCACAAAAGTTCAACAATGATTTCGCTTCGGAAGATGCGCCCGTGTTTACTCTGCCAGATCCGATCATTCCGCCCGAGGCCGCGCGGATCATGAGCCTGCGCGATGGCGGGGCAAAAATGAGCAAGTCCGACCCGTCTGAGATGAGCCGCATCAATCTGGCCGACGATGCTGACGAGATCATGAAGAAGATCAAGAAAGCGAAGACCGATCCCGAGCCCTTGCCAAGTGAGGCCAAAGGGCTGGAAGGACGCGCCGAGGCATTGAATCTCGTCGGTATCTACGGGGCACTGGCGGGCAAGAGCACGGATGGCGTGTTGGCAGAATTCGGCGGGCAGGGTTTTGGCGTGTTCAAGCCAGCTCTGGGCGAATTGCTGGTCGAAACGCTCCGTCCAATTTCGGCGCGATTTGTTGAACTAAAGGACGATCGCGAAGCCTTGGATGCGATTCTCGCACGGGGTGCGGCCCGCGCTCGCGCACTGGGAGCGCCAACATTGGATGCAACCTACAAAGCTCTGGGCCTGGTAAGGGGCTGATTCTCAGGCTTAGTTAAAGCTGGCGATCGTTAAATCCTCGTTCAGCCCGCCTCCTTTACAAAACACGCTATCGATGACAGCCTGCATTTTGAGCGACCGTGCCGGCTCCTGCGTGTTTTGGGCGCGTGAATAATCTGGAGGTGCAACCATGACCGTATTCAAATCAGTTCGCTCGCGGACTTTCAAACTCGTTGCTGTACCCTTGCTGCTGGCGGGCCTCGCGGCATGTGCATCGCCGGGATTCAAGGCCGATGTGTCGCGTTTCCAGTCGCAATTGCCAGCACCTCAGGGTGAAACCTTCGCCGTTGTGGCCGACGATCCGGCGCTGGCGGGCGGGCTTGAATTCGCGCTCTATGCCGATCTCGTCGAGGCGCAGATGGAGCGTCTTGGCTATGCGCAAGCCGAACCGGACAACGCCAGCTTGCTGGTGCGGTTCGACTACGGCGTCGATAATGGCCGCGAGAAAGTGCGGACTACCGACACTGGGTTCCGCGATCCGTTTTGGGACCCATGGTATCGTGGTTATTATGGTTCGCGCTACTATCGCAGTCGATTTCGCGGCGCGTGGGGTTATGGCTTTTACGATCCATGGTTCGGTGGACCGGAAGTACGCAGCTACACCGTTTACACCAGCGGTATCGACATGAAGATTGACCGGGCTGAAACTGGCGAACGTCTGTTCGAAGGCAAGGCGCAGGCCGTTTCTACATCGAACCGCTTGCAGCATCTGGTGCCCAATCTGGTCGAGGCAATGTTCACCGACTTTCCCGGAAATTCAGGCGAAACCTTGCGCATCACGATCAAGCCGGAAGAAACCAAGGTTCGTCAGGTCAATGACTAGATTACCCTTGGACGGGGTTTGATTGGGGCGGTACCGAAAGGCGCCGCCCTTTTCATTTCACTAGAGTTTGGCAGCGCCGCCGGTTGAGCCAAAGCCGCCCGCACCCCGCGCCGTATCGTCAAGCTCGGCAACTTCATCCCACCCGGCTTGAGTCACCGGTGCAAGAACCAGCTGTGCAATCCGGTCGCCGCGCTCGATCGGAAACGGCTCAGTGCCGTGATTGATCATGATAACCTTCAACTCGCCGCGATAATCGCTGTCGATCGTGCCCGGAGTATTGGGAACGGTTATCCCGTGTTTGAGCGCCAACCCTGACCGTGGACGGACCTGAATTTCAAACCCTTGCGGGATAGCCAGCGCAAGGCCTGTCGCGACAGCATGCCGTGCACCGGGCTGCAATGTTACAGTCTCTGCCGAAACTACATCCATGCCCGCCGCGCCTTCGGTGGCGTAGCGCGGCAAGTCCAAGCCATTGCCATGCGGCAAACGTTTCACCTGGACGTTGACGGGATCAGGCATCTTCTTTTTCACCCTGCAGCGTTTCGGCCATTTTCTCGACCAGAGCCATCGCAATGTCCATCTTGGGCATTTCTTCCAGCGTATCGACGCCGTCTTCGCTGATGATCTGGACGCGGTTCATGTCACCACCCATCACATCGCCTGAAACGTCGTTAGCGACAATCCAGTCAGCAGCCTTGCGCTTGCGTTTGCGCTTCGCATTGTCGAGAACATCTTCGGTCTCGGCAGCAAAGCCAACCACCAGTTTCGGCCGGTTTTCGCCTGCCGCGACATTGGTTAGAATATCTGGGTTCTCTTCGAGGACGAGAGCTGGCGGTGCAGAGCCGCGCTTCTTCATCTTCTCGCCGCGATATTCTTTGGGACGCCAGTCTGCGACTGCGGCCACCATAACAGCGATATCCGCGGGCAGCGCCTTCTTCACGGCATCTGACATCTGGACCGCGCTTTCGACATCCACGCGGTCAACACC
>FYBJ01000041.1_pt1 | contig 69063 bp, 55 predicted proteins | sample 1134611 | NCBI WGS metagenome assembly FYBJ01 (sample SAMEA104116008, study PRJEB20421) | marine metagenome | isolation source: marine
AGGAATACAATCGATATAGTATTAGGGACGTTCCCTAATTAAGCAGTGTATGTCAATCTATTTATGCAGATCCGTGCCGCACCCTCCACCCTCATCCCCAGCCCTTCTCCCTCAAGGGAGAAGGGATCAGATCGTGCTAATTGATTCGCTTCAAATCAATTTTGATGGGACGGCCTTGGGGATGGGGTAAATTTAAGTGATGTTGCCTGGCACTAAAGCTGTACCATCGGAGCGTTCATTTCATCCATTGATCCCATAGAAGAACTGACCTTATCCTGTTGTTGAAAAAATCTATTCTCTGTAGCATCGTAGTTAATTGAAGATAATTTTTCATAACAAACAGCACTCAACACATTGTGTTCTTTTCCGGTAATGGGTTGAAGCAGTGCATCAACATCTTTTTTGCAGGCATTGACCTTTAGTTTAAGGCTTAAACCAGCCATGGCAGGTACAAGACTCAGCAGAAAAACCGGGATGTCAATGGTGAGCGCCAGGAGACTGAGAAAGCCCAGGGCTATTAGTCCAGGGGCATTGTAAAGCATATCAGGCAGTCTCGCATGCTCCGCAGCAGATGCAACGGATTGAAGTATTTGCAATGCAAACCAGGTTCTCATTATCGGTTGGTAGCATCTTCGTTCTCGAGTTGACCATATATTATAGCTTTGACTGCGCTGAATAAAATCATCAATATTTTTTCCGGCGTTTTCAAGCTCTGAACTAAGCTGATTGATAATCGATACTAAGCGATTTAAGTCAATATCCTCACGCGAAAGCACTTGTAAAAAAACGGTGACTGGCTGAACAAAACGATGCTTCGCACAAACTATCAGCAGGGCATCAGAAATCGGTTCTTTAGTCTTTAACAGCCAGCTATCAAAGGGTGATGCCTGATGTTCTGCAAACATGATGTTTTTTTCAGCTGCCAGGTTGAGTAACCTTATCATTTTATTGTCGGATGCATGACGGATAAACTGGCACTTCAGATTTTGGAGTTCCATATCGTCATCGTCTTTTGGGATCAAGGCCAATAACTCGTTTTCATTCATCGAATCAATCAGCCAGGTAAATTTCTTGCTGTCACTGACATGATCCAACATTCCTCGGAGAAAAATAAGGATGAACACTTCATCATCAGCGCGACATGCTTCAATGATTTTATTCATATTGTTTTGATCATCAATCATCTCCAACATCCCGAACTGTAGATTTAATTGATGAAGTGGAACGATTGAATTGATGATGTTAATAATATTGTGTTGGCTGCATTGCTGGATAAATTGATTAAACGCTGTTCTATACTTCTCTTTTTTCTCTTTGAGCGCTTCGCTGGTTATTTCAGTCAGATAATCATCAGATTCAGACTGCTGCATGATGTTGTGAAATGATTCAATAATTTGCCCGAGAGCGCTATAGCTATACTCTTTATTTTTAGCTAATAATGCAATGAGTAAATCGGAAATATTGTTTGCTTTTAAATTGGGCAGTGTAAAAAAATCTTTAATAAAGGCAGTACCCAAGGCATTAGCTAAGATTAGATCTTCAGCTTTTATTTTTTTACATATCTTCGCGACAATATTTGATATTGTTTCCTGGCTGCATGCCTGTAATATTGAGTAATATGTAGCTATGAAATCTTCAATAGTGTTTTTTGCTAATGCATCAGCCAATCGTTCATTCCATTCTTTTTCTTTATTTGTTTGAGGTTGAGAGACCGATTTTTTATTACTCATCTGAGTTACCCACCAGGTTTGTATGTATTAAAATGAGCTTTATTGTATCAAAAAAAGCCATCACATCCAAGTGATTCATTAAGGAACGATTAAACGAGCCATTTTGACAGCTTATGAGATAATGCTTGTATCAGAAAATGGAAGTGCAGGCCCACATAGATTTTACTGCGCCTTGTTCTCCCAACATCAATGTTCTAAATTCCATACCGTTGATGGTAGTCCATCAGTTTCGCTACTTTTTCGCTTTCGCCTTTTCCTGTCAGATAGTCAACAAGGTCAAAGAAATCGATAATCGAATAAACCTTGATTCTCTGTTCTCTGATTTCTTCAATGGCTGATTTTTCCCCAAGACCTTTTTCAGCGCGGTTTAGAGCGATGATGACGGCAGTCAGTTTTGCTCCTTCTGCTTCGATTTGCTGTCGGGCTTCCCTGAACGCTGTGCCGGCGGTAATGACATCGTCTATGATGATGGTATTTCCTGAAAGCGCTGCGCCAATTAACTGACCGCCTTCGCCGTGCATTTTGGCTTCTTTACGGTTAAAGGTCACGGTACAGTTTTTACCGGCATCGGCAAGGGCGATGGCGGCGGCGGTGGCCAGAGGCAGTCCTTTATAAGCCGGGCCGAATAAGTGATCAAACTCCGCCTGTTCTTTTAACAGGACTTCGGCATAACACTGGCCGAGAGCTTTCAGGGTTTCTCCATGGTAAAAAAGGCCGGCATTAAAAAAATAAGGGCTGATGCGGCCTGACTTTAATTTGAACTCGCCAAATTTCAGGACATTGGCTCGAATAGCCAGTTCTATAAAACGTTGCTTTAATTCACTGTTCATTTTTAAAAACCTCAAGCTATCATAGTGCTTCCACATCATCCACTTTGTAATTTTTTGATTTAAAATCAAGTAGTTTTTTAAAAAAACCATTAACAATCAAAAAAAAACTGTTATGCTATTATCACCTTGGCAACCGAGGGTTTCACCCTTTCGTTGCAGGAAGTGCATGGTAGCATAATTTCATTGCTGAAAGGGATAGTTTTTAATCTTTTACCTTGAATGAAAACAACACAATTGACTTTGACTCGTCGCTACAATGCATGTCATTAATTTCATCTGTTCTGGCGCTGCTGCCCGGACAGAAAGGGAAAAGTTTAAAAAAGAGGAATGCTTTATGTCGCAAAGAGAAGTGGGGCACGTTAAGTGGTTTAACGAGAAAAAAGGATTTGGTTTTATTGTGAATGAACAGGGTGATGATATTTTTGTTCACTATAAAGATATTACCGGAACAGGATTCAAAACACTTCATGAGAATGAGCTTGTTTCATACACGATAGAAACCGGACCCAAAGGTTTAAAAGCCCAGGATGTTTCTGTCATGGCTGAAGAACAAAGATAATTTAAGTTATAGCAAAGGGCATTTCTAACGCTTATCCGCCTTTACTCAGCAAAATCGTTGTGCGGATGTAAATCTGTTGAAAAGCCCTTTTGCGTATGCTCGTGTTCATTTGATGGCAAGCATTGTAGTATAAACACAAACAAATGATTGACGATGAACGCCATAACTGTTAAAAGTCCCTGGGTTTTGGAAAGAGGAGAATAACTGAGGATGAGTTCGAATCGGCAAACAGCCGTCATTACTGGCGCTGCGAGTGGTTTGGGGCTGGAGTTATCTCGCCAATGTCTGCAACGGGATATGAATGTTGTGATGGCGGATCAAGATGTGACGAGGCTTTGTGATCAGGTTGAAATCTTAAGTGGGGAATATGCGCCGGATGTCCTCGGCGTTGTTTGCGATGTGTCTGAACCTGAGTCTGTCGCCCATTTGGTGAGGCAAACGGTTGAACGTTTTGACTCCATTCAATGGGTATTTAATAATGCCGGCATCAGCGGACATCTTGCGCCCATTTGGAATTTAAGAACAGAGCATATCCGCAAAGTCCTGGATATCAATCTGTTTGGCGTTATTCATGTCACACAGGCCTTTTTACCGATATTGTTCAACCAGCAAGCGTCTTCCCATATTATTAATATTTCTTCCGTCTATGGTCTGTGCAGTGCTTCGCAGGTTGCTGCTTATGCCATGTCGAAACAGGCATTAATGGCGTTTTCCGAGTCTTTATATTTTGATTTAAAGCGCGTTAACAGTAAAATTGATGTGTCGGTGGTTTGTCCTTCATTCATTAATACAGCGCTTTTGGAAAATTCCCAACCATTGCATGACAACCAATTTCATAAACTTATGACCTCCCTCATGGAACGTAGCCGTCCTGCCGAGGATGTTGCGGCGCATATTATCAGAGATGTTTTAAATAAAACGTTTTATATTTTGCCTGACAGCGAGGTGAAGGATTATTTTCAGGAAAAAGCGCAGGCCGTGATTCATCAACATCAACCGCACCAGCATCAACTGGAAAAGCTCATTTCGGCGTTAAGTCAAAGGGCTGAGAGCAGTGTATTGAAGAATGAGGATACCGTTTCAAACGAATGTTAAGTTGGAAAACCTAAACTTCATCAACAGATATGCTCTGCATTTCAAACAGGAAAATAATACGCATGACCCAATCCGGCCTGAATTTGTTAAAACAAAGAACATTTTTACCGTTGTTTTTGACCCAGTTTTTTGGTGCATTCAATGATAATGCCTTTAAGCTGGCAATGCTGACGCTTATCAGTTACATACTTAGTCATTCACAGATCCAGTCAGAGAAATATCAGGCCATTGCCGGCGCACTTTTTTCCCTGCCTTTTTTTGTGTTTTCTGCAACCTTTGGCCAGATTGCTGATCAATATGATAAATCTTTTCTAATCCGCTGGATTAAACTGTTTGAGCTGTTGTTAATGAGCCTGGGTGCTGTCGGACTTTATCATGGCAATATCTTTTTGCTGATGACTGTTTTGACAGGAATGGGCATTCACTCGACTTTTTTTGGCCCTATCAAATATTCTATCCTGCCTGATCACCTTGCCAAAGAAAAATTACTCGATGCTACAGGACTGGTTGAGGCCAGTACGTTTATTGCTATTCTTCTCGGAACGGTACTGGGTTCGCTGTCGGTGGGTACGGAGCAGGGCAGTATCTGGCTTGCAATTGTATTAACGATGAGTGCGGCGCTGGCAGGCCTTTGTTCATCTTTTTTTATTCCGGCCGCTCCGCCTCACGAGGATCATCGATTTGAAATTGACTGGAATATTTTCCGGGCAACTTATTCCATGCTGGTTGATTTAACGAGGAGTCGTCAGCTTTTTGTTCCCGTATTGACTATCTCCTGGTTCTGGCTGATTGGCGCCGTTATTTTAACGAAACTGCCGGATTATACGCATTTTGTTTTAGGTGCAAACAATCAGGTTTTTGCTTTTTTTCTGGCTTTATTTTCCATTGGCATTGCCTCGGGTTCTATGGTTATCAGCCGCTTTCTGAAAGGCGAATTGAGCCTGAAATATGTCCCTTTAAGCATGATGTTTTTATCTGTATTTGCCTTCGATTTGTTTCTTGCCTCTCCAAAGGCTTCGTTGCCGGCGGAACTTTATAATTTAAAGCAATACCTGCAGTTGGTCGATCATTGGCGTATTGCATTCGATTTGTTTTTGCTGGCCTTTTCGGCAGGACTTTTTGTGGTTCCGCTTTATACCCATCTGCAGGTTTTCAGCGCGGCCGGTTCCAGAGCAAGAACCATTGCCGTGAATAATATTTACAACGCGTTTTTTATGGTGTTGGGAACCTTGCTGGTGATGCTGCTTATCTATTTACATTGCAGCATCCCCCAGGTTTTTCTTGTGGTGGCGATTTTGAATGCTGTTGTCGCTCTGTTGTTATTCAGACGAAGACAGCCAGTCTCTTGATGGTAAAAATTCCTCATATAAACGCATTTCTTCGCTACCGGGCTCAGGCTGCCATTGATATCCCCAATTGACTTGTGGGGGAAGCGACATCAGAATGGACTCAGTTCGCCCACCGGATTGCAAACCAAACAGCGTCCCTCGGTCATAGACCAGATTAAACTCGACATAACGGCCGCGGCGGAATTTTTGAAAGGTCTTCTGATCTTCTGTATAGGGAATTGATTTTCGTTTTTCAACGATAGGGCAGTAAGCTTTGAGATAATGATCGCCGATGCTTTGCATCAGTTTAAAGCTGTGCTCAAATGACTGTTCATTGTAGTCATCGAAAAACAGGCCGCCGATACCCCGGGCTTCCTGACGGTGTTTTAGATAGAAATAATCATCACACCATTTTTTAAAGCGAGGATAGATATCGTCGCCGAAAGGACTACAGGCATTTTTCGCCTGTTGATGCCAGTGGATACAGTCTTCTTTAAAACCATAATAAGGCGTGAGGTCGAATCCTCCGCCAAACCACCAGACCGCCTCTTCTCCTTCTTTTTCTGCAAGAAAAAAACGGACATTAGCATGGCTGGTTGGAACAAAGGGGTTGAGAGGATGGATGACCAGCGAAACCCCCATGGCATTGAAATGCCGGCCGGCGAGTTCCGGGCGATGTGCAGTCGCTGATGCCGGAAGATTGTCTCCATAGACATGAGAGAAGTTCACCCCGGCTTTTTCAAAAACGGCTCCATCAGTCAATACCCGGCTGATACCGCCGCCGCCTTCCGGACGTTGCCATTGATCCACGATAAAATCCTGTTGACCATCAATACTTGCCAGTTGCCGGCAAATATTTTCCTGCAGGTTTAATAAATAGGTTTTTACGGCTTGAAGTGTTTCAGTTGGATGGGATAAAGATTCCATAAGACATACTACCTTAAAACGGAAGGGTGAGGCCATTTTATCATGAATCCTCGGGGTTACAAGTGCCTTTATTTTTTGCATTTGCTTTGAAGTTGGCACACATATTGCAAGCTTATAAATCAAAACAATCAAGCAGGAGCCATAATGAGTGTAAATTTCGACAATTACCTTGGAATTCATGCCAATGCTTTGGCATTAAGAGAGCGTCGGGCTTCGCATCTGGCAAACAATTTGGCGAACGTCGATACTCCAAACTATAAGGCCAAAGATATTGATTTTCAGGCTGCACTTCAGCAGGCTCAGGATACTGCCGGCAGCCTGTCAACCACTTCAGCCGGTCATTTCCAGTCTGAAAATGGCGTGAATGAGCATTTAAAATATCGTGTTCCTTTGCACAATACCTTGGATGGAAACACGGTCGATAAGGAAATGGAAATCAGCGAGTATTCAAAAAACTCAATGTATTATCAGGCCAGCCTGTCTTTTCTTGATGGCAAAATTAAATCAATGATGAGTGCGATACGAGGAGACTGATCATGACATCTTCACTTGGAAATATTCTGGAAATCAGCGCCAGCGCTTTAAGTGCTGAAACAAAACGCCTGGAAACAACGGCCAGTAACCTTTCGAATGCTCATCAGGTCAGGGGAAGCAAGGAAGAAGTTTTCAAAGCGAAATATCCCATTTTTAAAACCATCCAGCAAGAAGTCAATCAGCAGATGGGACAGGCTGTCGGAGGGGTTCAGGTTGAAAAAGTGATTGAAAGCAAAGCCGAGCCGATTGTTCGATATGAACCTGATCATCCTTTGGCAGATAAGGAAGGTTTTGTTTACGAAGCGAATATTAATTACATTGACGAAATGGCCAACATGATTTCAGCTTCGCGTTCTTATGAAATGAACCTGGAAACATTTAACTCGGCTAAGCAATTATTCTTACGAACCATACAACTCGGCAAATAGGGGGCATAAGTCATGACAGATGCAATTAATGGTGCAGGCGGTAACGAGCTTTTGAATCCTCCTGGCGTGGTTCCGCAAAAACATTTAGGCCAGGCGGACTTTTTAAGATTGATGGTTGCTCAGGTTCAGAACCAGGATCCGCTTGACCCAAAAACCAACGGCGACTTTATGGCGCAGATGGCGCAGTTCAGTACCAGTGACGGTGTACAGGGCATGCAGAAATCTTTGGAGGCATTATCGAATTCCCTTCAATCCAGCCAGGCTTTGCAGGCATCGGCGTTGGTTGGAAGAAAAGTGCTGGTGGATACCAATCACTTAAGTCTTTCAAAAGAGGGCGGAGTCAAAGGCGCTGTTGATGTTCCTCCGGGTGTCAATAATTTGAATGTGTCTATTTTTGACGCGAATAATAATTTGGTTAAGACCTTTCCCCTTGATGAAACCAAACAAGGCTTTCAGGAGTTTGAATGGGATGGGAGTAATGAGTCAAATACAAGAATGCCGGAAGGCCAGTATACGATGAAAGTTACCGGAAGCTTATATGGTCAGGAAGGCGAGCTGCAAACCATGGGGAGTGCCAATGTGGATTCTGTAAGCCTCGGCACTCAAGGGAATGATGTGAAATTAAACCTTGCCGGCGTAGGCGTTGTATCGCTGAGCCAGGTCAGACAAATCTATCCATAATTGATAAAGGAACTGCTCGATAAGCAGTTCCCGTGAGAAGCAGGAGGCTTATCATGGTATTTGATATTGCACTAAGCGGAATTCAGGCCGCTTCATCGGATTTGGAAGTGACAGGGAATAATATTGCAAATGCGAACACCATCGGATTTAAAAAATCCCGGACGGAATTTGGCGATGTTTATGCGTCCGGAACGCAGAATGCGATTGGAAGTGGGGTTTCATTGCTGAATGTGCGTCAAAATTTTACTCAAGGTAACAAGACGACAACCTCCAATACATTAGATTTAGCGATTGAAGGCGGTGGTTTTTTTATGCTGAGTGATGGCGGTGCCGTGAGCTATACTCGAGCCGGCGCGTTTAAAGTCAATAAAGATGGCTTTGTTGTGAACAGTCTCGAACAGCGTCTTCAGGGTTTTCAGGCCGATAACAATGGAAATATTTCACCGATTGCCGGTGATTTAATGATTGATACAGCTAACATTAATCCAATGGCGACCACCGCTTTGAGTCAGGGCTTTAACCTGTCTTCTTCAGCGACGCCGCCTTCTGTCGACTGGGTGGGCGGTGCAACGCCTGCAACAGACAGTTATAACAACGTAACGTCTTCAAGAATTTATGACAGCCTTGGAAATTCTCATACCCTGTCAATGTATTTTATTAAAGCGGATGCCTCCGCTGTATTGGGCGCTCCGAATGCTTCAACACCTCCGGGTACCGACAACCAATGGTATGTTGCCCTCCAGCTTGATGGCCAGAATGTTCCGGCCAACGTTGGTCCGAATAACACCGACAATCTCTATCGGGTCAACTTTAACAGTGATGGTAGTTTTGCCGCGGCGCTGGATACGAGCAATACGCCTTTGGCTGGAAACCAGATTCCGATTAACCATAATTTTGGTAATGGCTCAGATCCCCTTGCAATGACGGTAGATATTTCTAATACCACCCAGTTCGGCAGTGATTTTAATAAATTGCCGGTTTCCCAGAATGGTTTTACTACGGGTAAGCTTGCCAGCCTTGATATTGGCGCTGATGGTATTATTTTAGGCTCATACAGTAACGGACGATCCCGGGCTATTGGCCAGGTTTTACTTGCCAATTTTGCCAGTCCTGAAGGCCTGCAGCCCCGAGGCAATACCAGTTGGCTTGAAACCTCCGATTCAGGACAACCTTTGATCGGGGAACCTGGCAGCTCCGGATTAGGGTCTATCAGTTCGGGACGGCTGGAGCAGTCGAATACTGATTTGACAGCATCGCTGATTGACTTGATTAATGCACAGCGAAACTTTCAGGCGAACGCCCAGACCATTCGAACCGGTGATGCGATAACGCAAACGATTATTAATATTCGTTAGGAGCTAAGTCATGGAACCCATTTTATATAGAGGAAATGGCGGTGGTCAGATCAACATGGATCAGCAGTCCATCACCGCAAACAACCTGGCGAACGTGAATACGCCGGGGTTTAAAGCGGACATGCTGAAAATGAAATCAGCCATTTACCAGACTGATAGTGGGGTTCAAAACGAATATCATTATTCCGTAAGCGATGGCAGTTATGTCAATTTAAAACCCGGGCCTATCATGACGACCGGACGGGATCTTGATGTTGCCGTGTCTGAACAAGGCTGGATTGCCGTTCAGGATGCCAACGGTCAGGAAGCGTATACCCGCAATGGTAGCTTTAAAATTGACAGCAATGGCCAGTTGATGACAAATTCAGGGCGGCCGGTGCTGGGCGATGGCGGCCCGATTTCTATTCCGCCTTCACAGCGGATTGATATTGGTGATGATGGAACCATTTCCGTCGTGCCTCTGGATGCCGGTCCAAATGAACTTGCCGTTCTTGACAGGATTCGACTGGTAAAAATAGAACCCAATGCTCAGGTTGAGAAAAACAAGGAGGGTCTGGTTCGTCTTGCTAACGGTGCAAAACCAGATACCGATCCTACGATTAAAGTGACGAAAGGTTCTCTTGAAGGATCAAACGTTGATGCCTTCACTGAAATGGTGCGGATGATCGAATCAGGACGGGAATTTGAGAGTTCGATGAAGCTTATGCAAACCGTTGAAGATAAAGATCGCAGATTGGCACAGCTCTTGCACGAATAATAAAAAATAACAAAAAGGAGATACGCTATGCAACCAGCACTATGGGTATCGAAAACAGGACTTGAAGCGCAGGATAAAAACGTTTCAGTGATTGCAAACAACCTGGCCAACGTCAGTACGACAGGCTTTAAAAAAGGCCGTGCTGTTTTTGAAGATCTGATTTATCAGAACTACAGCCAGGCCGGAAGCCAGGCCACTCAAACCACGCAGGTTCCAACAGGAATCAATATGGGAACAGGGGTCAGGCTTGTTGCGACGCAGAAAATGTATCAGCAAGGTTCCATTCAAAATACCAACAATCAATTGGATGTTGCCATTGAAGGGCGCGGTTTCTTAAGCGTGACCTTACCCGATGGAACGCCGGCCTACACCCGGGCCGGAAATTTGGCTATTGATAATCAGGGGCAGCTGGTGACCGCCGGCGGTTATGTCATTCAACCCCCCATTACGATTCCTGAACAGGCATTGCAAATTGATATTTCCAAAGATGGAATTGTCAGCGTAACGCCAGCCGGAAACCAGCCGCCCATTCAGGTGGGAACCATTCAGCTTTCTGATTTTATCAATCCGGCCGGTCTTCAGCCGATGGGGCAGAACCTGTTGCTTGAAACGCAGGCCAGCGGCACAGCGCAAACCGATAATCCCGGAAATTCAGGTCTGGGTACCTTGGCTCACCGCTGTCTGGAAGCTTCGAACGTGAATGTGGTTGAAGAACTTGTCAATATGATTCAGGCGCAGCGAAGTTACGAGATCACTGCAAAAAGTATTCAGACAGTCGACAGCATGCTGCAATATCTGACACAGAAACTGTAATAGGAATCAGATAATGAGAAAGGTCCTTTATACCATTGCTGTTCTTGCCGCCTTGCTTCTGGCTGGATGTGAAGTATTGAATCCGCCCAGACCCGGCGGCACGCCTGATTTTGCCCCGACCTATCCAACAGGGCCGAATCCCAAAGAGCCGCAATATGTTAAAGGAAGCATTTTTAATGCAAATTCAGCCTTACCGCTTTTTGAAACGCCAAGAGCAAGGCATGTTGGCGATCTGGTAACGGTTTATCTGGTTGAAAAAACTGATGGTCAGAAAACGGCCAATACCCGAAGTCGGAAAAATGACGATATTAATATACAAACCCATACCTTTGCCGGACGCCCTATTTCTTTTGGCAGCGGTTATAACCTTGATTTCGATTTACAGGCTGAACGAAAATTCAGCGGCGAGAGTCAATCGGTTCAAAATAATAAATTATCCGGCAGTATTTCGGTGACGGTTGCCAAAGTATTGCCTAATGGAAATATGATAGTACAGGGCGAGAAGTGGATTCATATTAATCAGGGTAAAGAATATGTCCGCTTGTCAGGCATTATCAGACCTCAGGACATCCGGCCTGATAACAGCATCAATTCCGATCGCCTGGCCAATGCCAGAATCTATTATGGCGGAACGGGGCAGGTTGCTAATACCAATGCTCAGGGTTGGATCTCCAGAATCCTCTGGGGACCGATATTCCCCATATAAAGGAAGGAATAACATGAACAGTTACAGAAAAAAAACTGACTTTAGAACAGGTAAACAGCTGCTGGCAATGGCATTGCTGAGCCTGTTGCTGTTTTCTGTAACCTCTCTTCATGCAGAACGGATTAAAGATATTGCAACACTTGATGGCGTTAGGACTAACCAGTTGGTCGGCTATGGACTGGTGGTCGGTCTAAATGGAACGGGTGATAAAACAGGAACAACCTTTACCGAACAATCCTTTGCCAATATGTTGACGCAGTTAGGTATCAATATTCCTCCCGGCGTCAAACTGAAATCAAAAAATATTGCGGCAGTGATGGTCACCACGGAATTAAAATCGTTTATGAAGCGCGGCCAGTTGCTGGATGTGAATATTTCATCGATTGGCGATTCCAGCAGCCTTCGAGGCGGAACCTTGCTCATGACGCCATTAAAAGGGGCTGACGGAAAAGTTTATGGTATGGCTCAGGGAAATGTCACGGTGATTGGATTGGGCGCTCAGGGCAGGGATGGTTCTAATGTAACCGTCAACGTACCCAGCGGCGGACGAATTCCCGGAGGGGCGACGGTTGAACGGGATATTCCTAATCCTTTTTATTTTTCGACCTATCTTGCCTATAATTTACATACGCCGGATTTTACCACCTCAAGACGAATGGCCGATGCGATTAATGAATTGATGGGGCCGGGAACCGCCAGTGCGCTGGATGCGACAACGGTCAAAGTTACGGCGCCAAAAAAAATGTCTGAAAGGGTGGATTATGTTTCTGTACTGGAAAACATTGAATTAAAACCTGCTGAGGCTGCAGCCAAGGTGATTGTCAATGCCAGAACTGGAACGGTCGTGATTTCAAGGGCGGTCATTGTGCGTCCGGCTGCGGTTTCGCATGGAAATATCGTGGTGACCATCAGTGAAAACCCGATTATCAGCCAGCCCAATGCATTTGCCGGCGGACGAACGGTTGTTCGCTCTGATTCCAATATTAATATTAAGGAAAATGCTCATCGTGCCTTTGTGTTCGGCCCCGGTCCTTCATTGCAGGATCTGGTCAATGCTATCAATGCTGTAGGTGCGACGCCGGGAGATTTGATTGCGATACTTCAATCCTTACAGGAAGCCGGTGCTGTTACGGCTAGAATTGTGGTGATTTAAGGAGAGCTATGATGAATTCACAAGGACTGGCATTAACGGATGTGCAAGGCTTGAATCTGTTGAAAGCAAAGGCTCAACAGAATTCTAAAGAAGCTTTACCGGAAGTTGCTCGCCAGTTTGAAGCCATTTTTCTTCAGGCGATGATGAAGTCGATGCGGGCGAGTCAGCATTTTGTTGATGAATCCAGTCCTTTTCGTGGTAAGAATGAAGAGACATTTCAGGAAATGCTGGATAGCCAATATGTGAATAGCATGACCTCCAATGGCGGCCTCGGCCTTGCCGAAATGCTGGCAAAGCAGCTGGGCTATGAAGGAGATATAAAGCAAAAAGCTGATAACGCATCAATTACGCCCGCAGGAAACAGCACGGAAATCAGCAGGCCTGAGAAAAAAAGCGATAGTTTTGAAAGCATAAGACAGTTTGTTGATAAACTCATGCCTTATGCCAAAAAAGCCGCTTCAGCATTGGGTTTGGATGCTAAGCTGCTGGTGGCTCAAGCAGCCCTGGAAACCGGTTGGGGGCAGCATATTGCCGCTGATGAGTCTGGTAACAGTAATAATTTATTTAATATAAAGGCCATGGGAAACGATAAAAATAACATGGTTAAAATTAAAACCACTGAATATATTGCCGATAAAGTCATTAAACGGGTGGACGCATTTAAAAGTTATGCATCGATTGAAGAAAGTTTTGATGACTATGTTCGTTTAATTCAGGGCAGTAAGAGGTATGCCGAAGCCAGGCAGCAGGCCGCGAATCCTGCTGACTTTATGCAGGCCCTACAGGACGCAGGTTATGCAACTGATCCGCTTTATGCAAAAAAGGTTCTGGCCATTTATCAAGGTGAACATTTACAGTCGACTCAAGGGAAGGAGTAGTGGCTTATGACAGGATTACTTAATATTGCAGCAGGAAGCCTGACTGCATTTCAACGAGCAATGACCATCACCGGTAACAATATATCGAATGCCAATACACTGGGCTATACTCGACAGACGAGTCTTTTTACCAATAACTCCCCGAACTTTCAAGGTGGATTTTATGTCGGTACAGGTACTGAGCTTCTTGCCATTCGCCGGATGTCGGATCAATTTTCAGTGGATCAGCTTCGTCAAAGTACGACATCAAAATCAGAGCTGGATATTTTTTATCAGCAGGCAAGCCAGATTGATAAACTGTTATCACAGAAAGGAACATCCATCTCAACCACGATGAGGGAATTTTTTGACGCGATGAGCGAGATGGGCGATGCACCAGAGCGTCTTTCTTCTCGAAGCGTTGTATTAAAACAGAGTGAGTTATTGGCAAGTCAGTTTCAGACCTTGCAGACCCAGCTCACTAATTATAAAAACAGTACGCTGGATCAGCTTTCCGAAGCCGCCGGCCAGGTGAATAAATTAACCTCTGCGATAGCGGAACTGAATCAAAGCCTGATGAATAGACCCGGCGATCCGGCGCTGCTTGATCAAAGAGATAATGTTATTCAGCAACTTGCCGAGTATGCGGATCTGGATGTGGTTTATGATGATGACGGCGGCGCCAATGTCTCTTTGTCCAGTGGCCAGACGCTGGTTCTTGGAGATGGATCTATCCCCCTTTCCGTTAAGAACACCTCGAATACCGGAGGGAGTTACAGGCTTTTGCTGGGAGATTCAGGTTCCGAGGTTGATGTGACCGGTTCTGTCCGCTCAGGCCGACTGAAAGCCCTGGTTGATTTTGATGTTAATGTGCTGGGCAAGGCGGATAAATTACTGGGTCAAATGAGTATAGGCCTTGCTCAAGCATTCAATGCTCAACATAAACTGGGCATGGATCTCAATAATCAGATAGGCAATGATTTTTTCACTGATTATAACAGTGTGCAACAACAGCTTGACAGGTCATCAGGCTTTTCAACCAATACAGGCACCGGCATATTATCGGTTGCCATATCAGATATCAGCCAGACACAGTTGTCTGATTATCAGCTGACCGTGACGGATACAGGAACCAACGAAATCAGAATTACCCGTTTATCCGATGGAACCAATACAACGGTTAACTGGACCGACACGCCGCCGACCCCTCCGGCAGGTCAGGTTGTGATTGATGGAATGACCATTCAGGTTGATAATATCGCCAACCTGGCGAACAATGATAAATACACTATTTCTCCGACCAGCGGCGCGGCTGCAAATTTTGATTTTAAATTAAAAACGCCGCAGGAAATTGCCGCTGCTGCTCCTGTCAGAGCACAGGTGGGCAGCGCAAATCAGGGCAGCGGTAATATTCGTCTTACTGATGTTTTTAATACCACCGAGGTCATGAAAGATTATCGAATCGATTTTATTTCTCCCACACAATACAATCTGGTGAATTTGACCGATGCCGTGACCACCGGGCCTTTTGCTTTCACCCCGGGAACCGATAATGTGGTTAATGTGCCGGACTCGGTTACTCCATCTTACTCCGTAACGCTTTCCGGTGTTCCTGAAACCGGCGATACATTTACAATGAACTATAACAGCGGCGGATATGGGGATAGTTTTAATGGCTTGAAGTTAACTGCAATTCAGGATTCAAAAATTTTTAATGCCGGAAAGGAAAATCTGTTTGATCGCTACTCAAATCTGACAGTGGATATCGGTAGCCAGACCTATCAGACTAAACTTCGGATGGAATCTGCCGATGTATTATTTCAACAGGCACAGGATTTATGGGAATCTAAAAGCGGCGTTAATATTGACGAAGAAGCAGCAAACCTGATGATTTTTGAAAAATCCTATCAGGCAGCAGCACAGTTGATGAGCGTATCAAGACAATTAATTGACAGTATTTTTGCAGCGATGAGGTGATTTGATGAGAATATCCAGTAATCAGATTTATCTTCAAGGGTTGAAAAATATCAACAACCAGCAATCACGTATGCTGCAACTGCAACAGCAACTGTCTTCGGGTAAGAAAATAGAATCTGCAGCAGATGATCCGATTGCTTCGGTGACGATTAATCGTATGGATCAGCGAATCGGTTTTACCGAGCAGTTGCAAAACAACAGGCAATCGGCCGAGGCAGCGCTGAGAACCGAGGAGAACATGCTTTCCAATGTGGTCGGCGTATTGCAGAGGCTTCGAGAAATTCAGGTGCTGGGCGGAAATGATGCCTTGTCTCAGGATGACAGAAAAGCACTGGCAGAAGAAGCCAATAACCTTTTAAAGCAAGTTCAAGATCTGGCTAACGGCACAGACAATAACGGTTCCTATCTTTTTTCAGGCAGCAGAACCGATATTGCGCCTTTTACTATTGATGGCAGCGGTAATTATATTTACAACGGCGATGATACCATTCGCTATCAATCCATTACCCAAAATCTTCGTGTCGCATTAAACGATAGCGGCGCCGATGTGTTTATGCGGATTAAAGACGGCAACGGCCGTTTTTCAATATCGCAAACCGGTGCAGATAATACAGGAACGGCTGTGATGACCTCTGGCTCGGTTGTGGATGAGTCGGCTTATATTGAGGATGACTATACCTTGTCCTTCGCCACCAATACCGCAGGTGAAACCGTGGTTATGGTGTCAGGCGCTGTCAGCGGAAATGTGATTCCTCCCACAGGCTTGCCTGATGATGCTCCGGTCTATGTGGAAGGGCAATCTGTCGCGTTTAACGGTATTCAGGTTGAAATCACCGGAACGCCGGATGCAGGCGATGATTTTTCAATAAAACCTTCAAAAAATCAATCGCTTTTTTCAACGATTAAACGGATGGTCAACAATCTTCAAAAAACAGTGACAGGGCCGGAAGACAAGGCTGTTATTCAGACAGAAAATAACCAGTTGATGGAGCAGATCGATACGGTTATTGATCATGTCGTTATTCATCAGACCGATATGGGGGCGAGATTAAATAACCTGGATGTTGCTAATCGTCTGAATGCGGATTTAATTTTATCATCTGAAGGGGTACGATCTCAGCTGGAGGATGCTGATATTGCTGAACTGGCAACAGAACTCAACCGGCATCTGGTTTTTCTTCAGGCCGCACAGCAGAGTTTTGTCAGAGTTCAGGGGTTGACGATATTTAATTATTTGTAAAGGACGAATCAGCAGGGCATCGGTTTTCCTGTTATTATTAAAATAATTTCCGCGTCGTGGGGTTATCATTTGACGATTCGTTTTCATGAATCTCCTTCAAAAATCTGGATGCATTTGAATTCACCTTACCATGGGAGCGTGGGTCAATATTAAAATGTTCCGAATGCGTTTTGCCTGCACTATCCATCCAGCTTAACTGATATTGAACAAAAAACGGAATGTCAGCTTGCTGTGAAGAATAATGCCTTACTCCGTTGACTTCGACCAGCATTGTTTGCTGTGTTTTTAAGAGTTTTTCAATGGTTTTTTCAACATAGGCCAGTGTTTTGTAATTGGCTGAGGCGGTGGTGGGATAAAGATTATCACGACGTTGCGCACCGCCTTGAGAGAAGGCGTGCAAATGAGCCAGATGAAAATCCCTGCCAGTTTTGTTGGGAGCGTTTTCATCTCCCATACTTCTAAAGCATTGTTGAGCTGGACGGCCAAAAGCTTCTTGTTGGCTCGGATATCGACGTTGCTTTGTTCTTTCTTCTATATTTTTTAAGGTAACCGTGTAGCTCTTGCTGTTGATATGAACAGGACCTTTTCTTTCTGGCGAGTTGGTAAGAAACGATCGTTCTTTACTGGGTGTGACTTCAAGATAAAGACTTTGATCATCAACAGATCCCATTTCATAGTATTCTTTTCCACCGGGAGACTGGAAAAGCTCAGGATAGGATGGATGCTGTTTATCAGTGATTTTTGTCAGTGGTTTAAACATGCTGAATCGAGGAAGACTATTTGCGGGGCTGTACGGAACAGCACTGGCAGAAGGTTGGTTTAAGATCACAGGCTTATCGGTTATATTTGTAAGCTGTCTTAACGCCCTGGTTCTTTTTGATATGGAGAATGGCTGTGTCTGATTAGAAATATTATCGAAATCTCTTTTGCTGCCTTGGCGTTCCGGACGTTTTTCCTTTAGCTTTTCAGGGTCAAGGCCTAAATTGATAAGTGAATAATAGAGATACATCGAGGTTATTCTTTCTACTGTTTTGTTTATAAATTGAAGATAGAGCTTCTGCCAGTGTTTGGCCTCAACAGCAGGTGAGGCCATCAATGGAAGCGTTTTAATGCAGCGTTTTTTAAATTGATTGATGTTTTCAGTTAAAACAGCTTTAAACTCGCGAGCGTCTTCAGAGTCTTCGGCATTGATCATCTGCCCAATCTTTTGTAAGGAGAGTTCGCTTAGAGGCCGATTCAATTGTTCTAAAAATTTTTTCTGCAAGATCTTCATTGGTTTTTATTTCGCCCTAGTATTCATTAATTATACAAACACAATAAGGTGTGCGCAAGTTAATTTTCCAAAACGGAGCTAAAGCTAAGTCCCTGAAACCTTGATGCGCTGGGGTTATCAAGGTTGTCGCCGCTTTTCACTAGCCTTCCATCGAATTTCAAGCTAAACTATGTGCTTTTATTTGGCAGGGACTTTCTTATGTTGGAAATTAATCAAATCAGTCAAAGCCTTGAAGACTTCAGTCAACGCCTGAGTGCGTTGAGGGGGTATCTTTAACTATGATGAGAAGAACGAACGTTTAGAAGAAGTCACTCGGGAACTTGAAAGTCCCGATATCTGGAATAATCCTGAAAAAGCGCAGGAATTGGGAAAAGAACGCTCTCAGTTGGAAAAAGTGGTTGAAACCATTTCATCGATTGCCGAGGGGCTTGAAAGTTACGGCGAACTGGTTGAGCTTGCGCGTGAAGAACAGGACGAACAGCTTACTCATGAAATCATCACAGAACTTGCCAGTATTGAAAAAGAACTGGCCGGTCTTGAATTTCGTCGAATGTTTTCAGGGCAAATGGATGACAAGAATGCCTTTTTGGATATTCAGGCAGGTTCTGGCGGAACCGAAGCGCAGGACTGGGCAGAGATGCTTTTAAGAATGTATCTTCGCTGGTCTGAACAGCATGGCTTTGATGTCGAGCTGATTGAATGTTCAGCAGGGGAGGTTGCCGGAATAAAGTCAGCGACTATTCATATTAAAGGCGAATATGCCTATGGCTGGCTGAGAACGGAAACCGGCGTACATCGGTTGGTGAGAAAATCACCCTTTGACTCAGGAAACCGCCGTCACACGTCTTTTGCAGCAGTATTCTGTTCACCGGAAGTTGATGACGATATTGATATTCAAATCAACCCTGCCGATTTGAAAATAGATACCTATCGTGCCTCGGGCGCCGGCGGTCAGCACGTTAACCGTACCGATTCGGCCGTAAGGATTACCCATATGCCGACCGGGGTTGTGGTTCAGTGTCAGAATGACCGTTCGCAGCATAAAAATAAAGACCAGGCAATGAAGCAGCTAAAAGCGAAGCTTTATGAGCTTGAAATGCATAAGAAGAACGAAGAGCAGCAGGCTCTTGAAGCTACGAAATCCGATATTGGCTGGGGGTCGCAGATTCGTTCTTATGTGCTTGATCAGTCTAGGATTAAAGATTTACGTACCGGGGTTGAAAAAACCAATACCCAGGCCGTTCTGGATGGGGATCTTGACCCGTTCATTGAAGCCAGTTTGAAAGCGGGAGTTGACGCATCATGACAGAAGAATATTTAGATGAAAGCGAAGTATACCAGATTCGAAAAAAGAAGCTGGAAACGTTAAGAGAAGAGGGATTTAATTTCCCCAATCATTTTCGCCGGGAGGATTTAGCGGCAGATTTAAATGAACAATATGCGGATGTAGAGAAAGAGGCGCTGGCGGAACAGGCCGTGACGGCAAGGATCGCAGGGCGAATTGTTCTGCGCCGGGTCATGGGAAAAGCGAGTTTTTTCCATCTGCAGGACCAAAGCGGACGCGTTCAGGTTTATATTCGTAACAACGATATGCCGGAAGCCTATGAGCAGTTTAAACAGTGGGATATTGGCGATATCGTCGGCGTTAATGGTCTTTTGTTTAAAACCAATACTGGTGAACTGACCCTGCATGCCGATGAAATCCATTTGCTGACCAAATCGTTAAAACCACTTCCAGACAAGTTTCATGGTCTGGCTGATCAGGAAATGCGTTACCGTAAACGCTATGTCGATTTGATTGCCAATGAAGAAACACGGAAAACTTTTTTAATGCGTTCAAAAATTATCAAGGCCTTCCGTGAGTTTATGGATAATGAGCAGTATCTGGAAGTTGAAACGCCCATGATGCATCCCATTCCAGGAGGAGCCATTGCAAGGCCGTTCATTACCCACCATAACACCCTTGACATGGAACTATTCCTTCGCATCGCGCCTGAATTGTATCTAAAACGATTGTTGGTCGGCGGTTTTGAGCGTGTCTATGAAATTAACCGTAATTTCAGAAATGAGGGAATTTCTACCCGTCATAACCCTGAATTTACCATGGTTGAATTTTATCAGGCTTATGCTGATTACAATGACCTGATGGATCTTACTGAAAATCTGTTCCATTATCTATGCGATAAGGTTCTGACCAGCCGTCAAATTGACTATCAGGGCAATATCATTGATTTTGATAAGCCTTTTTTACGGATGTCAGTAAAAGATGCAGTCAAGGCCCATCACCCTGAAATGGATCCTTCACTGATAGAATCGGTTGAAGGTTGCCGGCAGTATCTTGACCGTCTGTCGCTGCATTATAAAGACAGCGACGGTCTGGGTAAGCTGCAGATGATTTTATTTGAAGAAACGGTTGAAGATAAGCTCATTCAACCGACCTTTATTACTGAATACCCAACAGAAGTATCGCCTCTGGCCAGAAAAAATGATCAAAATGAAGAGGTTACAGATCGCTTTGAACTGTTCATTGCCGGGCGCGAACTTGCTAATGGTTTTTCAGAATTAAATGACGCAGAAGATCAGGCCGAGCGGTTTATGCGCCAGGTTGCAGAAAAAGATGCCGGCGATCATGAAGCCATGCATTTTGACAAAGACTATATCGAAGCACTGGAATACGGCATGCCACCGGCTGCCGGCGAGGGGATTGGTATTGACAGGCTGGTTATGCTGTTTACCGACTCCGGTTCTATTCGGGATGTGATTTTATTTCCCCAGCTGCGTCGAGTGTAGGGTCAACAGCCTCTGCGCCAGAAATTTTTTCTCCGGTCTATTGTAATCAAAGCATTAATTCGTTATGATTGGCCGGTTTTTAACCTTGCCTTACTGCATGTTTATCATTGCGGAAGGCTTTATCCGTGAGGAGTCAATATGAGACATTATGAAGTTATGTTTCTTGTCCATCCTGATCAAAGCGAACAGGTTCCTGCCATGCTGGAGCGTTATGAAGCCCTGATCACCAAGCAAGATGGTAAGATTCATCGTAAAGAAGACCTGGGTCGTCGTCAGCTGGCCTATCCTATCAATGACGTTCACAAGGCGCACTATCTGTTGCTGAACATTGAATGTGATTTGGAAACGCTTGAAGAACTCAAAAATGCATTCAAATTCAACGATGCCGTTATGCGGAATTTGATCACAGTGAAGAAACACGCTGTTACCGGCGAATCTCCGCTGATGAAGAGAGAAAAGGTTGCCAAGGCAGATTGAGGAGAAAATAATGTCAGCTAATTTTAAGAGAAAAAGAACATCTCAATTGAGCGAAAGCGATATTGATTATAAGAACATTCCATTGTTAAAAGAATATATCAACGAAGTGGGTAAAATCGTACCTCGCCGTATCACCGGCGCCAGCACAAGCGTTCAACGCGAATTAGCTCGTGCGGTCAAGCAGGCACGTTTTATCGGTTTGTTACCCTATTGCGACAACCATAAGTAAGTTATCATGCAGGGCAAGCGCTCTTGGCTGGAAGAGTCCAGCAAAAAGCTGATAGAACGACCGGGGATGGCTTATGCTTTTATAGCAATTGCAGCTACCATGCCTGTTCTGTCGACTATTGCCGCAGTTTTGCTCGCCTTTATTACCTTAAGAAAAGGCATGCAGGAAGGCGCAAGGGCTTTTTTGGCTGCGACATTAGGCCACGGGCTTGCTGTTTTTCTGCTTGCAGATGTGAGCCTTAATACCGCGCTTGGTTTAGCCATGCTCAGCTTTGCCCCGGTATATCTTACAGCACTTGCCCTGCGTAAATTTGCCAGCTGGTCAGTGGTTGCAGGCGCTATGCTGATTCAGGCAGCGCTGGCATCGCTAACCGTCAATTTATGGATGCCCGGCTTTTTAACCGCACTTTACGGTAGTCTGGCTCCAAGGCTTGCTGAAATGCCTCAGTTGACTGTCATGTTCAGTAAAAGTTCCAGCTACAGCCATCCTGAGTTGTCTCATCTGCTATTTAGCGGACAGCTGCTGGCACAGGCATTCAGCACCGGACTTTCCCTGCTGTTTGCCAGATACCTTCAGGCTCGCTGTTACAATCCGGGCGGACTAAAATCCGAGTTACAGGCTTTTCGAGCCGGACGCCCGGCGCTGGCAGTTTTTGCTGCATTGTTGCTGGCTGATTATTTACATCTGTTGGCTGCGGTAGATTTACTACCGATGGTGTTGTTTTATTTTGTACTTGCCGGTTTGAATTTTGTTGTGGCTTTGCCGCAAAAATTTAAACTCGGCGTTATGATATTACTTGTATCAATGCTGCTGTTTGGTTCATTTATTATGCTTTTTGCCATGCTGGTCATTATAGCTGGACTGGATAGCCTGTTTAATTTTAGATCTTATCTGCCTGACAGGGCAGTATCTTAATATGTGAGGTTTTTACGATGGAAGTCATCTTGTTGGAAAAAATGCGTAATTTGGGTGATTTGGGTGATCGTGTCCAGGTCAAACCTGGTTTTGGACGTAACTTTCTTATCCCTCAACAAAAAGCGGTTTTCGCAACAGAAAAAAATGTTGCCGCTTTTGAAACACAGCGTGCCGAGCTTGAAAAGAAAGCTAAAGAAAATCTGGCCAAGGCTGAAAAGCGTGCTGAAGCGATCAATGTCGCAAGTATCAGCATTACTGCGATTGCCCGCGATGAAGGGCGTCTGTATGGTTCAATCGGCGTGAGCGAAATTAAAGCTGCCATTGACGAGAAGGGATTAGAAATCAGCAAACGAGAAATCGTGTTGCCTGAAGGCCCATTCCATGAAGTCGGTGAGTTCCATGTTGAAATTCATCTGCATTCTGATGTGATTGCTAACCTGAAAGTGGAAATTGTTGCTGCTTAATGAAGTAATGATTTGCCTTATGGATCTCCCAAATCTGGTGAAAAGCCGGTGAAGGGAGATTCGTCAATGGCTAATGTTTTTTTTATTTGGATTGAGCCGTTATTCTGTACTGGCTATCTGTAGTTTTCCCTTAATAATAGGCATTAAAAGCAACCATAAGGTTGCGGAAATTATCCTGGTTTTTTCCCTTGATACTAAACCATAGTCCTGCGATGATGCCGTAATGCTGGTTGAAATTATATTCCACCGCTGGAGCAAGGCTGATGTAATCAATGGCCTCGTGTCCGATTTTTGCAGGCTGTCCTGTGATGGTATATCCTTTTTCGCCTGTAAAGCTTGATGATTGACGATGCAAGGTCTGCGCTTCCATGACAGCGACCCAATTTTGGTTGAGCGAAAGCTCAGCGGCCATCGTAGCCGTTTGAAAGTCGCCGGGTTTGATGCGTCCATTCGTCCCGAATCCTCCTCCATAAGCGTTGAAACCGTGAACGCTCGTTGAAAATGGATGCATATATTGAAGGCTGAGCCGGGTTCTGAGATAGAAATCCTTTAAGACCGGCTGTAGATGTTGAAAATTGAGTACAACACCGGATTGATAGCTTCCAGAGCCTAAAACCCCAACATTTGCATAACGAGGATTGATATTCTGATATCTGCCTAATGGAATAATCTGGTTATAGGTAATATAGACATCTGGAAACCAGAAGGATTCATCCTGCTGGAATAGCCAATAACCCAAAACTGACTGAAAATCACCAATTCCCTGCTGCTTTTTATTGCGATATTCATTCCAGTTATAAGGTTGAATCAGCTCGATATTAATATGATCCGTCAGTCCAAGCGTCATCAATGGCGTCGTATTCTGCGCTCTTCCAGTGGGGATATGAGTGAGTTGCCTTGAGTCGTTAAATACGCCATTTGCATCGATAGCGCTTCCATAGAACTCAAAGTTAGCATGACCCTGAGGAAGGGCTTTCCCTTGTGGTGCCAACAGAGGGCCTGTAAACCAGGGGGTATAAGCAGAGCAAAGATGGGGTGCCAGCATCATGCAGAGACTAAAAATCTTTTTTTTCACCAATGCCCATCCTCTATGCTTGTCAGTAGCCAATCCTCCAACTTTTGCATAGGGATTAGATCATGTCAAGACGCTCGGTTTGAAGGGGCAGGGCCTTCCCATCAAAAATTGCTCCTTGAGATTGATGGTGCTCAGCATATGGAGGCGATTGAGTATGACTTGCGACGAACTAACTATTTGGAAAGCCGTGGATATCGAGTGCTGCGAACATGGAACCATGATATTTTTAAAAATATGCAAGCTGTGATGGATAGTGTGCTGAATTTACTCGAGTCCGTGCCACACCCACCACCCTCATCCCCAGCCCCACTGCCATTAAGTTAAGAGAGCCTACTTCCCGCGGCTTGTCCGCGGGATCCATGAATCTNTCTACATCGCTGGATCCCGCGGACAAGCCGCGGGAAGTAGGCGAAGAAAATGGTCTTAACTTAATGGCAGTGATCCCCAACCCTTCTCCCTCAAGGGAGAAGGGAACAGATCGTGCTAACTGATTAGCTTCAAATCAATTTTGATGGGACGGCCCTGTTTGAAGGGTTACTGTCACTGGCCTTTTTAGGGTTCCAATTCCAGCAATTGCTCCGCAATTTTTTCAGAATAGGGGATGATCAGGCGCTTTATCCGCGATTTATGCCCCTGTTTTAATTCAATGTCACGTTGAGGAATACCGAGCGTTTTCGACAAAAAGCGGATTAAGGCCTGATTAGCTTTACCGTCATCAGGTTTTTCTTTGATGGCTATATTCAGCCCCTGTTCAGTGACAGCGAGGATGCCTGTGTTTTTGGCATTTGGCTTGACCAGAATATGTAAATGGATCTGTTGTTTATTAATTGAATACCAACTCATTATTGTTCCGAAAATAAAATATTATTGTTCTATCGAAGCCGTTCTGGCGGAAAATGCAAAAGAATAAAACGTAGTATTTTGAAGTTAATTGGGTAGATACCATCAACGCTTTTTTTCCTGTCTTGACAGAACCCAGCTTCCTGCATGGTTTTTCTTTGCTTCATACATTGCAATGTCGGCAGCTCTCATCAGTTCATCAACGCTTTTTCCATGAAGCGGATAGATGGCCACCCCAATACTGACGGTTAGATGAAGTTCAATCCCTTTGATATCGAAAGTATTTTTTAATAATGGCGTGAAGCGGTTTTCTAGAGCTTTAATATCTTCAAAGGAGCTGAGGTTTTCGATAATGATACCGAACTCATCGCCGCCAAGACGGCCGATGAAATCGTTCTGGCGAGAAATATTCTGCATTTTCCTGGAGAAAGCAATCAGCAGTGCATCTCCATAATCGTGTCCATATTGATCATTGATTTCTTTGAATCGGTTCAGGTCAATAAAAAATATAGCAATAAGATTGTTTTCCAGATTGTTATTCAATATGACGCTGTGAAGATGATTCAGAAAATAACTGCGATTAGCAAGCCCTGTTAAACTGTCATAAAGCGCCATAGTTCTTAATCGTTCAGTTTTGGATACAAAGGCTCTGGCCAATAATCCCACTTCGTCATTTAACTGAACCGGCAGGTTACCATGCCCATCTTTAGGCTCTATCTCGTTGATTGCGCTCGTCATTTCTTTTAAATGCCTCATCAGCCATTTTGAGAAAAAGATAGTGATAATAATCGATGCAATTGAAATCAGCATCAGCAATTTAAAAATGGAAAAGATAATCTGCTTGTCGGGCTGAAACAGTTTATCTTTATCGATGGACACCAATAAGGTTAAAAGAATTTTTTTCTTTGTTTTATCAGAATAGATAGGTTTTGAAATAAAAATCTTGTTTTTATTATCCGATAATTTTAGAAGTTTTCCGGGCAGATTGTTATCTTCATCATGAAGATGGCTTGTTTTTTTATAGTGCTTAATAAATTCAAGGCTTTTCGTATCAGGATTATATTCAAAATAATCATTGTTGTTATTGTAAAGCAGCAGGTGTTTATTACTGAATGTCTTGGACAGGGTTTTTTTGATGTAGGCTTTGTAATTAATGTTCAAGATTAACAGGCCAAATAATTGACGGTTTTTATCGTAAACAGGGATAAGGCTGTGCAATTCCGGCGTTATGGCTGGATGTTTTTTTCCGGGCAGGGTTATCGTCGGCGCTGAAAATAATACCTTGCCTTTGGTAAGTTTGATACCTTCTTTGAAATAGGGGACTATGGTTTTGTTCTTCAGCTCTGACTCAGATACCCTAAGCACTTTATCGCCGTTACGATTGACTCTCACCAGTTCTTTCCCATCAGCGGTTGCACTGATAAACCTCAGTGCAGTATAGGAATCATGGACTTTAAGCAAGCTCGTGAATATTGAGGACAGATGGTTCTTTGAGCGCTTAAGAATTGAATGGTCATTTCTTTTGTGGGAGGTGATAATATTTTTAATCGGCGGTGCTTGGGACAGAATTGTTAGGTTCTGTGCCAGTTCATCAAAAGAAAGCTGGACGTCTTGAGCTATAATACTGGTTTCCTGATCCAGGAATTCAATCGAGCGTTGAAGAAAATATTTTTTACTGGAAAATAAAACGACCCCGGCAATTAATGAAGTCGTTAATAAAATCATTACCGAGGTGAAAATAACAATTTTTGTATTTAGAGATAATGAACGTTTCATTGTACACTGTCAAATTAACCTATTTAAACTATATACAATTTTCTTTCATTATTCCATCTTAACCGGCCTGATAGCGTCAGGCCGGTTAACAGCGTGGGAATTATTTTCCTCTAAGTGGAACCTGAATATTGTTAGGATACTCATAAGCAGCACCATCAATAACATCCGCTGTTGCGCCAATGACGCCGCCAATAATAACATTACCCAGGACAGCCGGATGTGTTTTTGATTTCACTTTAACGGTTCCCGTTCGGCCGCCGCGCTGGCAGGAGACGGTCAAATCACCAAAGCTTTTATTAACAACAACTGAGCCAGGGGTGTTAGATATATACCAATGACCTCTGTTATTCTCCAGTGAACAACGCGCGTTCGAAACAGGCGAGGTTGTAACAGAAAGACTTTGATGGGTTCCACGAGTTACAGAGGCGCAACTGGCAAGAAACAGACTGGACATGACAACGGTTGAAAATATTACTTTTTTCATAAAAAATACCTTATATGATAGTTTTGACAATCTAAGAGATGCATATACTACCGCAATGGTTAAAAAAAGTCCACTAAAATTTTAATTTAATCGTTTAGTTTGTTTTTAATATCATTTTAATTGGGTATAAATATATTCGAACGGTCAAGCTGTTCGTTATCCATTTGGCTGCAAATCATGCCGAAGCCTATGGATAATAGTAAAATTGAAAGGGACATCAAACTGAGCAGGCAAAGCATGGCTGCCCATATCGGCATACCGAAAGTAAAAAGCCCTGAAACAATAAAAGCGCCGCCAGTTATCGTCGCACTTGTGGCAATGCTGCCCAGTCCGAGATAAAGCGATGGGTGATTAACCAGGCGATTTAAGCAGCGTGTTATTTTCTTTTTTTGAAAAAACAACGATGGGTTCCATCTGTGCTTTGAAGCTGACATGATGTTTCGGATCCTTGAACCGGGGGCGATTTTTTTTTGCTGATTCTATACCACTTCGAATATCCAGCAAACCGAATACTTTATCTTTTCAACAGGGTCAGATATATTAATTAGAGTTTGTTAACCGTTGAAGGACTATTGATGAAAAAAAGGATTTTTGTTCTGGCAGCATGTCTGGTTGCCGGAGTTCAGTCAGTACAGGCCGGCACAATGGGAGAATCTCCTGCGGATTGCTGGTCAGGGTTTTATGCCGGAGCCGATGCTGCTTATCTTCAGTCTGTGCGCAACAGTTTTCAGACCACCGTGGATCAGATTAGCTGGAATTCGTTTTATTTTCCAAATGCACTGGTTGTTTCCAGAACCCTGTCTGATGCCGGCAGCCATCTTTTTGCGATTAAACAGACAGGAGCAGGATGGGGCGGTCAGCTGGGTTACCAGAGAGTCACGGATCATAACTTATTGTGGGGTGCTGAAGCACAATTGCTGTTTGCAGCCGGCATGGCAACAACAGAGACCTATACGAATAATCAGTATTTTGGAGCCAGCGGGTTAAATTATCGTTCAATCATAGAAGAAACCAAGGATATTGACTATCTGGCTTCGCTTCGAGGAAGAGTCGGTTACCTGATGCAACCCAAAGTTTTGGTTTATGCTACCGGCGGACTGGCTTTGGGAAAGGCTACGTTAACGAGCAGCGCCCGTATCATGAATACTGGGGCGCCTAATGTTTTCCCGGCACATACCAATCTTAGCCGCACCTCCAGCAATAAAGCAGGATGGACAGCCGGCGCCGGCGCTGAGTGGAATTTTATGAATAACCTGAGTGCCAGACTGGAATATAAATATTACGATTTGGGAACGCTCTCGAACCGTACTTTGGCAGATTATTTAGTCAATTTGCCTGCACTGGACAGTTATGCATCCGGTTATGTGAACAGCCGTGCCAGGTTTGCTTATAACAGCATCGAGCTTGGGTTGAATTATCATTTTTGCTAAGTAAAAAATCAGGACGGTTATGCGGGAAAGCAATCAAAATCAAACCATGTTTACGCTCTCCCTGGCGGCTTTAGGGATTGTTTATGGCGATATAGGTACCAGTCCCCTATATGCTATGCGTGAATCTTTGAGCGGTCTGCCCATCAATCTGATTGATGTTCTTGGCGTATTGTCTTTAATTTTTTGGGCGTTAACAATGGTGATTTCATTGAAGTATCTGACCATTGTTTTTCGTGCAGATAACGATGGGGAAGGAGGGATTCTTGCCTTGCTGGCGCTGTTAAGAAGGCATCATGGCAGGTATCAAAAATATTTCTTTCTCATCGGTATTTTTGGCGCAGGGTTAATTTTTGGCGACGGGATGCTGACGCCGGCAATTTCAGTAGTCAGTGCGATTGAAGGTCTGGATGTGGTTTTTCCAACATTTTCCAACTGGGTGATTCCTATCGCATCCATCATCTTATTAATATTATTCTTTTTCCAGTCCGTGGGAACTGCGCGAATTGGTTTTGTTTTCGGACCGGTTGTTTTTATCTGGTTTTTGACGCTGGCCGTGCTGGGACTCAAAGAAATTATTGAAAATCCTATTGTCCTGAAAGCGCTAAATCCATATTACGCTTATGAATTTATTCATTATAACGGATGGCGCGGTTATGCGTTGCTTGGCGGTGTGTTTCTGGTCGTTACTGGAGGGGAGGCGCTTTATACCGATTTGGGGCATTTTGGTAAAAACCCTATTCGCCTGAGCTGGTTTCTGGTGGCGTTGCCGGGGTTAATATTAAATTATTTTGGTCAGGGCGCATATCTATTAAAGCATCCTGAAGCTATTTCCAACCCTTTTTTCATGATGGCGCCGATCTGGTTTTCCGTTCCCTTATTAATTATTGCGACACTGGCTACCATTATTGCTTCTCAAGCCGTGATTTCAGCAACCTTTTCTTTGGCTAAACAGGCCGTATTGCTGGGGTTATATCCACGGCTGCCTATTATTCAAACCTCAGAATCCCAGAAAGGTCAGATTTATATACCGCAGATCAATTTTATTTTAGCTGTAGGTACTCTGATGTTGGTGCTCAATTTCAAAACTTCGGCAGCATTGGCCCACGCTTACGGTATTGCGGTGAATCTGGATATGATGCTGGTTACCTTTTTGGTTGCTGTGGCCGCTTATAAAATATGGAAATGGAATATTTTAGCAATTCTTACGATTTTTTCAGGTTTTTTGTTTATTGACCTCATGTTCCTGGGGGCAAATGCGCAAAAAATCATGACGGGCGGCTGGGTTCCTATTGTGTTTGCTCTGTTTTGCGCATTTATTATGTTTACCTGGACCCGGGGCATGAACTACCTGCATGAACAAATCTATGCCAAAAAAGAAGATATTTCAAAGGTTATCAAGCAACTGCATTATAAAAGCCTGAATCGTTTGCCTGATTTAACAGCGATTTTTATTACTGATGTTTATGATAAAAGCGGCGGAAGTTTTCTGCATTTTCTTAAAATCAACCGGGCCATGCCGGAACATGTGTTGATTGTTAATTATCAGATTGAAGATATCCCCTATGTCCAGGCACTGGATCGCTTTGAGATCAGTTGTTTGGATGAAAATATCTGCCGGCTGACGCTTCATTATGGCTTTATGGAATTTATATCCATTCCACAGGCACTTTATAATGCGAATGATCGGGGCTTGCTGCCATTCTCCATTAAGGTTGAAACGGCCAATTATCTGATGGAAGTACCCAATATTGTCGCGTCTCGCCAGAAAAAAACCCTTTGGTTTTTCTGGCAGGAAAAACTGTTCGCTTTTATGTCCAGGAATTATTCCGCGAATTTAAATATTGAATTTTATCAACTTCCTTACAACCGAACCGTTGCCTTGGGGGCGTATTGCATTATCTAGTACCTCATCCTGCAAATATTAAGATCGTTATGCTGACGCTATTGCTCACTTAACTTAATGGCAGTGAGGGAAAGGGGAGAGGATTGTAGCCTTAGCCGAGTGTTCCATCGCAACGTCTTTTTATCCATGCGGTGAGGCTTAGTCTTTGTTTTCTGGTTACCTCAACTTCATGCAGCAGGTGACTTTTAAAACAAACCAGCCGGTTGCCTTGCGGCAGCAGGCGGTGGCTAAGTTGGTTTTGCTGATAAATCAACAAATGACCGCCGTCATCCTCCGCCCATTCAGGGTTGAGGTAGTATACGCAGCTTATCATTCTTGCATCGTTATCTCTGAACTGATCGCGATGTTTTTTATAATAACTTCCGGGTTGGTAAACAGCAAAATGTGCTTCAAATTCAATCAGGCTAAGAAAAAAAGTTTGGTTGAGGCTTTCCATCAATGCCGTTAAAGCCGACATTAGGAATTGGGAAGGTAATGCCGGCGCGTTGGATTCGAGCCAGTAAATTTCATCATTTCTGATGCTGTCATTGTTTTGAAAACGCTGTAATCGTCCGATTCCGGAAGGTTTGAACTGTTTAGCTTGATAGAGCTTTTCCGCCATATTGCAGATAGCATTGTATTGACTTTCAGGTAAAAAATTATCAATGACGGCTACATCTTCATTGCAAAGCGAGTTAAAAAAATCAGGGGGAAATATCATTCCGGCAGGCCAAATACGCTTAAGGTGGCGGAATATTATCCCTTTTTTTAAAAAAAGCAAGCAGAACAAAATAAAACCCGCATTTTGAAAGTGTACGGGTTTATGCAGCTTGAACATAACATTGCGTTGATCGGTTGTTGTTTATTGCCTGATTAATCGATGGTGTTTAAACCCTTTCAACTCAGATTCAGTAGAGCGACAAGGGTTGATATCGAGGCCGCCCCGTCGAGTATATCTTCCGTAGACCGTGAGTGTTTCCGGTTTGCATCGTTGGAGAATATCGTTAAAGATCCGCTCAATGCACTGCTCATGGAATTCATTGTGGTTTCTGAATGAAACGATATATTTCAATAATCCGGCGCGGTCGATTTGATTACCTCTGTATTCAATCATCACACTGCCCCAGTCGGGTTGGTGGGTGACCAGGCAATTGGATTTCAATAAATCACTGACCAACGTTTCTTCGACAATAGTTTCATGGCAGTGAAGGAAATCCGGGTTGACCGTGTAAACATCGCAATCAACATCGATGTGGTCAATATTTTCCCCATCAAAGCCGGGTTGAAGCGTGACAGGGTCGAGTTGATGAAGCTCTGTGAGCCTGACCTTGACCTCGGTGTTAAGAATTTTAGATAAATCGTTTCTGATGATCGCTGTTAAACCATCGCAAGATTCAAAATGACTGTTGTTAAATGAATTGAAATAGAGTTTTAGCGACTTAGATTCAACAATCATTGGGGAACGGCAGTCATAAATAATTTCGGCAATCGCGACAAGCGGTTTTCCTTTCGGGTTCAGCCAGGACACTTCATAGTGATTCCATCTGTCAAAACCGTAAAAGGGAAGGTTATCAGGGTCAATATTGATTTCAATCCGTTTGGATGCCCTTGGAATAGCAAAAAGTTTGCCTGGATTATACTGGCTGTCATACTCTGATTTTTTTCCGAGTTCTGATTGTTCTTTGATGCTTTGTTCCTGCTGGTTTTCTGATGTGTTCAAGCTCGTCTCCGATCTGGCGTTTAATCATCCACATTTTCGCTTCGTAAAATGAAATGTCAACAGGCCCAAAAAACAGTAAAAGATAAATAAAAAAAAATAATAATCAAGTCTGTTTTTTTATTTTTTTTGTGTTAAAGTATTACTCCCCTAAAGAAAAAACAAATCGCAACGACCTGTGGATAACTTTTTTCTTTTCCAATGAAGCATAATTTATTTGCTTTTTATAAAAAAATCCCAACCCCCTGAAATCTACAGTATATAAGCCTTGCCAACATTTTTTTATATAAAAAATCCATGTGTTTATCCACAAAAATGGTGGATAAGCCTGTGGATAAGTTTGTGGATGAATTTATTGCCTCATTCAATGAGGCTTGTTCATAAAATTTTACAGCCGGGCTATGCTTGAAACAGCGTGCTTTGAATAAGAGAGTCATCTGCTGTTTCTGAATCATCGATATCCAGCATCAAAGTTGTTTCGCTGTTGCTCTGAGATTCATTATCGAGAACGTTCTCATTCTCTTGCGTAGTGGCCTGCTGCTCTGATGTTAATAAGTTCTGCAGTGCGCTATGATATGCCGGAGGCGGGCTCTGCTCGGTGCTTGCAGAAATTATTTTTTCCTGTAGGCAAATGTTTCGTAGATGCAGGCCAATGGATACGCTGCCGGCTAAACCGCCAAGACCTGCCATCACGATACTTTCTACGCCCAGATCGGCAAATGCAAAGAACATCGCCATGACAACCAAAATGATGCAAAAAATATTGAAGTGCTTGCCTGTGGATTGATTGTTTGATATTTGCTGATTTATTGAATTCATAAAAATACTCTTTAATGTCTTTATATTCAACAAAAGTATCAAATTTTAAGTATTGTGTAAATGAATTATTTTAAAATAAAATTATATTACCCATTCGGGTGTTAATTTGTTACTATGCGATACATTTGATCAGATGTTGAATAGAGTATTGAATCATGCAATTAGACTACAATGGTACATCCAGCGGCGCCAGGACTGGCTTAATCCTTGGCACTATGCTCATGGCTTATATGCTGAAAGATTTTGCAGAGCAAAATCAGTACGATCCGCATGTTGAACCGCCTTTTGGCAGTTATGGAGCTGTTATTGCCATGCTCGGTATCATCGGCGGATTTATTGGTGGTTTGCTTGGAAAAAACTGCAGAGAAGCCGCGCCTTTGCAGCAGGAAAATACTGAATCCCAGCGACGGCTTTCCCGGTTTTCCAGGGGCTGATAATATTTCATTTTGCGAAGCGAAAATGTGGATGATTAGCCCCATTTTTAGCCGTGAAATGTCAACAGATTCTATATAGTCGGGTTTTCAATAACGGCATGCAGATTGTTTTTTATCGCATTCCATTGCTGAAAAAGAAGCTTTTGTAAATCTGGATCACGCTGAACCTCTTCTTCCTTGGCGTTTTCCCGGTTGTAGAGTACATTGAAAACCAATATATCATCACGGTGTTCAAAGGCTTTGTGCATTGAGAGGGTATTTCTTCGGGCGTCATCGACGAATACAATGGTTTTTACATTCTGGGGCGATTGAGAAAGCACGCAGCTTAAGGCCTCGCCTTTGTCTTCACCGCTTAAAAAGAAAATACCCTGCTGATAAATGACTTCCCGGCGAAACTGTGGGCAATGGACTTTGCCTGGTAGTGAGGTTTTATCATGCAATTTTAATCCTTTCTCCTTGAATATCAGTTTATCTTTCCAGAAAAACCGGTTGTCTTTCAGCTGCGTCAGGGTAGCGCTCAAATGTTCTGAAGAACGGGCGGTGAAACCCAGTAGCATGGCACCTTGATTGGCACTATCAATTAAAAAGGGCAGAACCTGTTCATCAGTGATCTCCATTTTAACCAGTTGAAATAAAATATTCTGGATACGCACCAGCTGTTGGTAGTCCTTGGTAAATAATTTATCTTCCTGCCGGCCTGATTTCAGCAGTTCATATTGCCAATCCCACCAACCAACGCCGCCTAATGGTTGTGTGGTGGTGATTAAGGTGTCATCCAGATCAAATACCATCAATGTTGTTTCGGGTTTTACGTCCAGTTGTTGATATCGAGCGGCAATATCTGCAAAGCTGTCGGTCTGATAGTCTATGACCTTGGCAAAGAGAGGCGTGATGAAAAAAGAACAGAGAAATAAAACGATGATTTGCATGTAAGCTCCTTGTTGTAGTTATCGAAGCCATGGTATAAGGGAATTTATTGTTTGATTAGACCAAAAAATAAAAACACATTATTCATCAAAATGAACAATCAATTGAATTTAAATGATCTGGCTATTTTTTCTTTAGTGGTGAAGAAACAAAGTTTTACAAAGGCCGCGTGGGAGGCCGGAATGTCGAAAGCGTGGGTGAGCCAGAAGATTTCGCAGATGGAGGCCAATCTTGGTATTAAATTACTGAATAGAACCACGCGTTCATTGAGTCTGACCCGGGGCGGCGAGATTCTTCTTGAGCATTGCGAGCGGATGCTTAAAGAGGTTGCTACAGCTGAAAGCCATTTAAGGGAATATGCCGGAACGCCTTCGGGAAAATTGGTCATCACCTGTCCTGAAATAACCGGCCTTGAGTTGTTTCCTGAATTGCTTCATCGTTTTCAGTGCTTATATCCGGAAATCAGGACGCGGTTAATCATCAGTGATGAATTTGTTGATCTGACTCAAAATGGTATTGATTTTGCCTTCAGGACGGGAAAGCTGGCCGATTCAGGATTGGTTTCACGATTTATTGGCAAGGTGCCGCGTTGCCTGGTTGCCTCGCCAGAATACCTCTCCTCTTCCCATCCAGTCCATCACCCACAGGATCTGCAACATCACCGGCTGTTAAAACATAGCCCTCTGGCTTACTGGCCTTTGAAAAAAGGAGATGAGCTTGTCAGAATAGCGGTCAAACGGCCTGTTATGGATAGTAATTCGCTGATTTTTTTGCATCAAATGGCCTGCCGCCATCATGGTGTTGCATTTTTGCCCTATTATTTATGCGCTCATTCCATTCAAGAAGGGCGGCTTGTTAAGTTGCTTGCTGACTGGCTTAATACCGATAATGAATATCATATGATTTTCCCGAAGGATAAGAGCGTTCTTTATATTCATCAGCTGTTTAAAGAGTATATTTTAAATTCTGATTTAAACAGGATGATTTGCGGAGAGGTCAGAGAGGGCGATTTAAAATAGAAAAAAGGGCTTCAAAAATGAAGCCCATGCCGGAAGTCAGGCAAAATCCCCTTGCCAGTGCAGTTTTAACCCTGCGCCGTAGAGCATCAGATCGCTATTTGCAGAAGGGGTATTTCGAGAAGGTGACACAAAGGGCCGTTCGGCAACCGACCAGTAGATTAACCCTCGATAAATCGCTTCCAGCGTATATCGTCCGTAGCCGGTATCCATTGAAACACCAAGACCAATAGCGCCTTCAAGTTCGGGAATCAGTGCTTTCTGGCTGGATGTGCCCTGATTATTTCTTGGCCCGGTTGGCGCAGCAGGAAATCTACTGGAAAAATCAAAGTCCCTGTTTCCTATCAACAGCGTGGTCGCTCCTTTGGCTAACAGATAAAAATTGTCAGTAAAATTGTAATGACCATCCACTCCTAATCGTGGGCCAAGACCGCTGTATTTAAATTCACGATAGCTATAGGTAAAGCCAGCAGGCGCTACATTATAATAATATTCAGCCTGTTCCAGCGTTTTTACTTGAGAAAAAGAAAGTCCGCCATGAACTCTGATGGAATAATCACTGTTGTAAAAACGATGGGCGCGTTCAATATTTACCTGATCCCAGTTGGTCGTCAGATTGCCGAAAGAAACAAAATTACTGGGCGGAGTTAGAGGGGTATTTAACGCATTGTCATCAAACCAGGTGGTTCCTGATGTTGACTTATAGTGCGCCCAATTAAGATTATAATCATCAGCAGCCGTCATATGATAAGAACCTTCAACAATAAAACCAAAATGCCATTTCTGGTCATATTCAAGATATTCGGTGATATAGGTTGAATTTACACTCGGCTGGTAGCTGTAGAACCCAATATAGGAAAACATACCATTGTATTGAGGCTTTAAGTAAAGCGCTTCAAACCCAAAATCCCAATCGCCAACATCATTGCAACCGCCGTCAGGGCAACCCATTCCACCGGCAAATGCGTTTATGGATAACGAAAGCCCAAGACAGACCGCTAGTTTTTTTAACATGCAAACTCCTTTTGTATTTTTGAAAGCTGGAAGGTTGGATAAAATAGCTGAATTTTAATGGGTTAACAAGTCGTTATTGTTGGTGATGGATAAAAATAGACTTCTGGTTACTTTTAGGAACTGTTGACAATGCTGCCTGTGATTCAGGCAACGAGCTTCAGTATGACGTTGCAGCCATACTGGCTTCATCATTTTGTGTGGGGATGGAGGATGAATGGGCTTTCTGATGCTTTGTGATATTTTTGTTAAAAAAAGTATGAGCTTCAAGCGCCGTTTTGTTTTTGCTGCTCGTATTTTCATTCAACAACTTTGCTGTCTCGCTATGATTGAATAGGTTGGCTATATCCAACGGATGGATGTTCAATTCATCGCCGTTAGCTTTATCGAGAAATTGGATGATGCGGAATATTATATGTGGCGCGTTATCCGAAAAGATTTGCTGAAATGTCTCCTTTGTTGTTTGCCATGCAAGGGAAGGATTGGCTCCAGCCTTTATCAACTCGTTGACGACTTCAATGTGGCCATTTTGAGCAGCAAGAAATAGTGGAGACCGTCCGTCACTCATGGGGTGATTGACATCGGCACCCCGGGCAAGTAAGGTTTTCACTGATTCTAAATGAGATTGTGCTGAGGCGATGGTGAGCGGACTATGCCCATTAGCGTTGCAAACCTCTGCCTTTGCTCCGTGCAGCATTAAAATGTCGATGATCTCGTCAAACCCATACTTGCTGGCTAGATATAATGCCGTTATTCCGTGCTTATTCGCTATATTCGTTTTGGCCTTATGGTGCAAAAGCTGTTTTACGATTTCCAGCAGCCCATTGTTTGAGGCGACCATTAACGGGGTTATGCCCTGTTTACAGGCCATATTTACATCTGCGCCGTTTTCAATCAGAAATTGCAGCGATTCAACAGAGCCCGACTGCGCTGCAATGAGCAGGGCAGTTGTTTCATCGTTTAAGCCGTGGAGATTAATGTCGACTCCTCTCTCTACTAATCGTTTTATACACTCAAGATGATTATTTTTTGCTGCGCTATGCAGAGGGGTATGGCCGTATGTATTGCCCTGTTCAGGATTTGCTTGAAGTTTAAGCAGCCGTTCTAATATCTCGTTATGTCCATATTGAGCGGCCAGGAGTAATGGTGTTGTTCCATCGTTACTAGTCTGCAGAGCGTTAACTTCACGAGCCAGTAAAAAATCAAAAATATCTACATTTCCCGTTATCGCTGCAACATGCAACACGGTTTCTCCTTCAATATTTGTTTCAGTTAAGTCTGCACCGTTTTCTAAAAGAAATTTAATGATATCAAGCTGCTGATTAAATATTGCAATCAGCAACAGCGTGGTTTTCTCAGGGTTCATTTGTTTAACATCGGCCCCCAGTGCTATCAGTTGTTCCATTAAATCTAATCTGCCTTTGTGCACGGCATGTTCAAGCAGGCTATATCCTGCCCCATCATGCCTCCGGGCTTTTTCTTCCGTGATCTGATTTATGGCTTGGGTTTGTTCTATCCACTGCTTAAAAACCTCCTGATAGAGGGCGATATTATCCGTTTCATTTACGGTAAAGATCTGGGTCTGAATGACAATCGGTGTTGAAGTATCAGCACGGTTTGAACCTAGTATCTGGTAAAGATTCCCGGCAATCTGCAGATGTGTTTTGGCGATAGGGATATGAGGATTGGCATCAACTAATATCCATTCACTTTTACCATAGTCAAAACTGACAATAATACTATGATCATTGTTTTCTATGTTTAATGTAAAATTTTCTTTAATCAGCCCTTTGTTTTCAATAAGTAAATTTTCAAGCGCAAAAAAATACTGTTCAAGTTCATTCAAGTTGTACATGCCTATAATGGCTTGCTCGTTGCTTAATATGGATGCAATACCGCCTTTTTCCTCTAAGGCCCTGGATTGAACAAGCGCTATTGACTCCATCGTATTTTGCCTTGCGATCTGTTTTTGAAATAATTCAGGGAAATCAAAAGGTGAATTAAAGAGAACAACCCCTTGTAAAAACGCATCCAGATCAATTCTGTCATCCTTGGACAAAAAAACTTCAGCTTTAGCACGGTATTTTGCCATATTATCAATTCGATCAAATCTGGCTCTTAGTTGCTGTAGCTCACCACAGAGAATGGCCTGCATCGCCATATTTGCAATGCCAAAACAGCGCCCCTGTCCGCCATTTGACAAGCCGGATTGGTTGAGTAGCTGAATAATTTTTTGATGAACCAGGAGGTTGACATAAGAACTGTTGTCATCTCACCAGGCGCCTAGGTGCCGGGGCATCCAGTAGATGGTTAACACAATATATTATAGTATTATTTTAGTCAGAATAGTCTAAAATAATACATACTGGATCAATGGAGAGATTACTTATGGTTAAATCAATTGAATTAATGAACACGAAAGATGCTAAATTATTCAGTTCTGGGGCCAAGGTCATTGGGTCTAAGAGTGAAAATGATCCTTCTCCACTCCCTGAGGAGCAGCAAACAATGCTTTTGAAAGTATTTGACGAGCTTGCATCAAAGGTTGGCGATGACGATAAATCTCATACGGTTTTAATGTTTAAGTCAAGTTTACAAAGTCGAGGAATCGATAATAATCCTTTTCAAAATAAAATCATTGAGGTGTTGCTTGAATCTCAATTGAATCAGGACTTCATTCTTAACCAGATTTTGACAGAAACTCTGAATGCTTCTGTTTATGATTTTAAAATGGAACAGCCAGGCGATTTTAAACTGGTTGTCAATGATGATAATCAGGTCGAACTGACATTAAAAAGAACTTGGCTGTATGAACCAGAGTCGGGCGGTATTACAGGTAAGGTGGAAGCGGACATCAAGGTGTTAATAACGCCCGATGAGCTTTTGATTCAAAGCTTCCGTCTCAAGCCATCATCAAATGATGATTATACGCGACAGGCTTTCAAGTATTTCAATGAGAATCAACAGGGCATCTTTCAGGCCATCATGAACCGTTTGAGACATCTATTTGAAGGCAGGTTAAAACGTGAAGTAACGGCGGATATAAAGTCTGATGACGACCTTTGGAGCAGCGCAAGCAACGATGATAATGCTTTTCCAACATCCAGTAATCATTGATGATACAGCCGTTCATCTCTTTCAATCCCGGCAATAATCTGCCGGGATTGAAATATTGATTATTTATCACTGATGCCCCCCATCGATAATGTCTTTGTTGATAATTCTTTCTGGCCAGCGCCATGACTTCACTTGCCAGCTACCTGCCGCAGCTTGTCATATTGATTTCTTTTCAATATTTTTGTTTTTTCTTAACAGTTTTTTGATAGTTGGCGATTGTTCTATTTATTACCAGTGTGCTATCATTATGTTAAATGTCTTATGGAGGTTTAACATGAGAGTCAAAACAGTAAGCAAAGCTGAAAGAGCATCTTTTGATGAAAATACACAAAAGGAGCTGCGAGATCTTGAGAAAAAAATAGAATATATTGAAGATCTTGAGGAAAAAACAAAAAATAATAAGGATAAAAAAATTGCAACTGATGAGGATGAAACACAATTAGAGGACTTCAATAAATATGTAAAGGAATCCAAACAAAATATAGAGGAATTCAAAATTCGTTTTACCAGTCTTTTACGCGAAGACCCTCTTAAAATGATAGAAATTCCTTTGAATTTAAGCGAGAAACAGCAAAAAGATTTGATTGCCGCAATTCAAGAGAAAGAAAAAGCAGCATCATCAGAATCAGAGAAACTGTTTTATTCCTTAATGCAGAGCAAAATTACTGGATTGTATGATTTAATGAAAGAAGGAAGGCCATTTGAACCCAATTTTTTATTTACCTCCAATGAAAATGGGTTTGTTAGTGAAATATTAAAAATAAGCGATCAACAGAAGATTAAGGCATTTGACCTGTCTCAAGAATTTATTGAGGCTTACGGGCAAAAAAGAAAGCTATACCAAGAGATTGACAAAGAAGCAGAGAAACTCAAAGTATCCCTGGGATTTCTTGCACCCTATAGAAAGATAGATCACGCCCTGCAAAATAATTCAGTTCTTAACATGAGAGATTCATTATCACAAAATAAAATTTTGACTGAAGAAATAAATGCCAAATTAGTTGATTTGGGAGAAGATGTTGCCAAGGCTAAAGCCTATCTAACGGAAGTACGTCATTATCATGATTCTTTAGAAGATATAGGAGTTTTGCTTACTACTGCCGCAAAAGATAAGACATCCCTGTCAAACTTAAAAGAATTTGTTGAGTCGTTGGCAGAGGAAAACCTCGATCGTGAAAATAAAATTGCTGAACTCAAAACACTGGCTGGCAAGCCTAACTCCAAGGAGTATTTCGAGAAGTTTTTGAATGCCTTAATAAAGGTACGCTCCAATGAAACGCATTACTCTTCATTGATCAGTTCAATTGAGAACATTGAAGCATTAAAAACACAAATTGATGAGCGTGATAAGTTAATTGAGGATTTAAAGCAAAATAATAAGGCAAACGCACCTGAATATAAAAAAAGGCTTAATATCTTCAAGCTCGAGGAACTAAAACGGGATGTGGTACAAGATGAGAGTTTGGATGAGGCAGATAAAAAATCCCTTTTAAAGTTAGTATCTATAATTGAACAGAAATTAGCTGAGTCGGCACCTGCTGAGAGGATTAACAGAAGCGTAAACAATTATATCCGTCAGAAGAAATGGGCTGTTAACGAGGGTTTTTGGGGATTTATAAACCGGATATGTACAATATTGGGCTTTAAGCCACAAATCAAAACTCCTAATGAGGAAAGGCAGCAGGCGGCAACAGCAGTGTTGGTTAAAAGTGGACTTTTTCGTCTGCGTACCAACGATGCGGCAAAACAACAGGCAGAGTCTGACTCAGATATTGGTGATGAGTTTTCTTCTGCTTCTCCAGACAGTAATCATTGAAAGCAACCCGTGGTTAAACCATAACAACCTGATAAATATCATAAAAATAAGCTTTTTATTTGTATTTAAATACCCCTTAAAATCAATTTTTAGCAAGTAGGTTGGGTCATTTTGACCCAACAATATCCTATCGCCTATGAATTATTTATAACTGTACATTTTGTTGGGTCGAAACGATCCAACCTATATATGGACCCATTCAGTTTTACAATAAGTTTTTCACAAATTAATAATACAGTCTATTTTCTCAGCTGAGCTGCTGAGGCTAATTCAATTAACGCTTCTTTTAATTCAGGGTCGTTATGTGTCCATATCATTTCCAGGTCACTTAAAGCCCCTGTTTTTTTCGGCTTATTATTTTTAACTGCGATAACTTTTTCTGCTTTAAACGCTTTTTTCATGTCGCCATCATATTTTTCATAGATTTCACGGTACAAATCAACTAATTCAGGGAGTACATTTCTAAGGTTGTAAAGCTGCTGTTGTTCTTGATGAGCTTGGTCATCTGCTGTTTGTTTATAAGCCTCTTGTTTTGGGCTAAACGTAGTAAACTGGCTGGAAGAGGCCGCAGAAGAAGATGAAGAAGCTGCGGATGCTGCCGAATGTTTAGTGGGTTGTTCGCATTCTGATTGCAGTAATATACTAAAGGCCGAATCTTTAAAAATCTCGGATTTTTCTTTTAAGATAGCTAGAGCCGCATGATTGTTGTACAGATTTGCCAGCGTACGGTTAAAACTTTCTAACAATGCTTCGTTAAGTTGTTTTATTAATAGTCGGTGGCATTCAAAATTATAGTGATCAAACGATTTATAAAGTTTGGGTCGATATGGATAATTTCTTGTAATTAGTTGAAGTCGTATCTTTGCAGAACGGGCAACGCAATGCGCTAAATTTTTAAGAAAGTCATCTGTATCGGAGATATATTCGATTTCCTCGAATTTATAGTCAAAAAATGCAGCTTCTTCAGGAAAAATTTCTCGTATTAACTGGGACTTAAATAAAACTTCATCTACCTTTTGGTATTGAAGCAGTTCTGCTATTGAAATGTTGTAACGAGACTCCGCAATTTGTCTGAAAATCTGGTGTAATTCAATGCCTGATTTGTTTGGAGCCTGTTCTTTAGCCATTATAAGAAAAAAAATTCTGTGGTCATACAAGTCCTCGGCCTTTTCCAGTGCGGACAAATTTGAATAATCTGTCAAGCCATAAAAGGGTAGACTTTGCGTTAAAATCGATAGTATACGTATAAATATTGATTTGATTAGGTTTCGAAAATATGCAGTACGCTTCACGTCAGGTAATTTATTAAATTCAGAGACATATCCTCTATGAAATTCAAGCGCTTGCTTATCCGTAATGGAAACATGACTTAAAGCCATAAAAATCCCGGTGATCTTGAATACCGTTAACTTTTCATCATTCTTGAGTGCAAGCTGGCTTGCTAAGACTTCTGTATTCAACATGTTAACTAAGTTAAATATTTGAAGAACAATTTCCTCGTGCGTGGCTTGTGGCATATTTTAGTCTCTTGAGTGCTAATAGTTGGCCAGATTATAATATTACTGGGTTGGTAAGTCAAAATAAATACAGGTTTGTGGTTGGATTATTATCTGGATAAGAGAGCGAAAGGGCTGTTTAATTTTAGGCGGTCGCCCATATTGCACAGAAGAACGATAAATTGTTCTTTATGCATTTAATAATTTCTTAAGTATTTTTTGTTAATCTTGTCCGTTATGAAAAGTCCTTTCGGAGCACTCTTTGAAAATATTTGCCGTAATTAATCTCTATAATAGAATTGAGCTGGATATTTCAGCTAACCACAGCATTTTGAAAATTAAAGTGGCACTATTCAACAAATTGTATCCCGATAGCGAACTCAGTGAAATGGAACTGACAGCAGTATGTCAACATGACCGTTATGAAGGGCGCTATGCAGGAATAATGCTTGATAACCTGACGAGCCTGAACGAAATGAATATCCTTGCCGGAGAGACACTGAATTTCACTATTCCTTCAGATTTGTTGTCAAGTTATCAATTGCCGCCAATAACGAATCAAAAATTACCTTTAGTCAAACAGTTTGAACGTATCACAAGCGAGCATCCTGACAAGGTTGCGGTTATTGATGGTGAGAATCAAGTGACTTACGCCGAATTGAATATGCAAGTCAATCGGCTTGCTAATTATTTAATCAACAATAGGTTGCATGATGCTAAAATTGGCATTAGCGGAGACAATAAATATTTGATGTTGCTTTGCCAGTTGGCGGCAATGAAAGTCAACAGCAGCTTTGTCGTATTTGATAAACAGGATACGGAAGAACGGATTTCATATATTTTAGCTCATGTAAATTTGAACAGCGTTATCCATTTTGGAAAGCAAACTCCTTCTATTTTTAACCATCAGGTAACTTCTTTTGCTGACAAAGATGATCTAGACAACAGACTGACAATTTTTCCCTTTGATAATATCGGTTATTTGCCCGAACAAAGTCGACCGGCATACCTGTTATACACATCAGGAACAACAGCAAATCAACCTAAGGCAGTTATCCAGACTCAGGAAAATATTATCCATCAAATAAGACGATATAGCACAGATATGGGTATTACTCCTGAAGACAGGTTATTTCAACTCGCTACTTTATCGCATGATCAGGCTATCGTTGACATCTATGGAGCGCTGTTGAATGGAGCCTGTCTGGTTCTTGCAGATATACATACGAACCCCAATGAGATTGTCAAAAGCATTAAGGCCCATGAAGTGACAATCTTTAGTTCTATACCATCAATGTTTGAGCTACTTTTTAAGTATTCAAAAGAAGGCGATTATCCTTTCCTGAGAATCATTACCATTGGCGGTGAAGAAACAACGCTGGCTCAGGCAAGACTATTTCAAACGATTATTTCACATTCCGAAGCTAAGCTCATCAATGGGTATGGAGCCACAGAATGCTCATGGATTGCCTCTCATACCATCACAAAGCACACGGATTTATCATCACTTCATAGCTTTCCCATTGGAAAAATTACCGAAGGCATTGAAATTCATATCCTCAAAGAAGGCTATGAACGAGGGGGAGAGCTTTATATTCATGGCGAAGGCATCTCACCGGGCTATTGGGAAAATCCAGAGGCTAACAGTAAAGGGTTTTTGATAGCTGATGGTAAAAAATATTACAGGACCGGCGATATCGTTGAAATAGACTGCAATGATAATCTCCAATTTCTCGGACGAGTACAATGGCATGAAAAAATCAGGGGTAACCGCGTTAATTTAAAAGAAATTGAAGACAAATTCCGCTCGCAGGTCCCTGACATTGAAGTGATTGTGTTTTGCGTTGGCGATGGAATGGATAAACAAATCATTGTCATGATGAGTCCCCAAGCCACATTAGAGAAAGAACTGATTTCAAAAATCAGCGCTGAACTACCTGGGTTTATGCGTCCGTCTCAAATAGAATTTATTTCTGAAATGCCCCGTTTACCCAATGGGAAAATTGATAGACATAGAATCAAACAGCAGTATCTTTCAGAAAATAATGACGATCCCTCACAAGCCGCATCTTCTTCTGAACAGCAGAGTATCGATCACAATGATTTCAAGGCATTTATTCGGCAAAATTGGCAGCAAACGCTTGAGTTACATTCATCAACAGATTGGGAAGATAAAAGCTTTTTAGAGCTAGGCGGGAATTCTATTCAGGCCATGTCGATGCTTCAATCACTGGTCAATTATTTTGAGCAAACGTTCAAAAGAACCCTGAATCTGGAGTTGAGCAATGTTTTTAACAGCAACCTGCAAAATTGGACCGCATATATAATAAAAACATTTAACAACGTCATCTTCAACAGCGAGAATGACGGTTTGCCCATGTTTAGAAAAGAACTGCTTTCCTACCTCCACGAGGAAGACTCAATGCTTATCCAGATAATCACCAGCAATTATTTCTCTTTAACCATCAACTTTGAAGCCATGCAGGTTCTTGCAGGTTTTTATAATAAAAAATATGACATTTCAATTCAGCCCTGCGCCAGCAGTCAACAGTTCGTTGATGTTATCAAAAGCCAGCTAAATGCCCCATTGCAGCAAAAGCAAATTGGGCTTACGCTTCCACAAAACAACTCAAAAAACGCCCATCCTACCCCCTGCATATTGAACGTTACAAAAGATCGGAGTTACCTACTTATTTCTGACTCAGTTTATTCACCGTCAAGAGCAAGAGTCATTACCCCGCTCTTTAAACACCATCCAGAATTAAAAAAAATTAAGCTCATCATCGATCCTCATCCAAGGCAGGCTGATCCCAGCTCCTGTAGTATTGACGCAATCGTTTTTCTGAAAAACATGCTTCGCATAAATTGGCTTGATCAATTAAAGGTTAATCGCCAGATTGATATTAAACAACTGCCTGCAGATGCATTCAAAACCTTTCAAGTGAATTATCCTGAGCATGTGGATACAAAAGCACCTTTTTTAAGAAATCCTCAAAAAAATCTGGAAGGGCATCAGCGTCGATACCAAAAAACAATACCGTTTTTTGCATCCAGCGATGTTAATAAAGACACGGTGTCGAGAGAACAAAGTGTTTATTTATATGAAAAGGCTGAAAAATTTATTGAAATCTTATCTGAAGCAACAGAGCATAATTCCTATACTCCGGGCTAAGCCATTGATATTTTTTGAGACAATATCAAAATATTAACATAGCGTTTATACCGTAGTTTATCCGGGTATTTTTTGTTGATATCCATATGGTATAGTGTTGGATTTACCATGGAAGCAGTGAATGAGATATACAAACGAAGTAGAGATAACCATTGAAAAAAACACTGAAAGTGGTGTGATTGAGGAGCAATTTTCAGAGCAAGAGTGGTTTAATCAAAGTGCCATCTGGATTCAGGAAAACACTCCAGAATCGAATATGCAATTCCAGGAATTGCTTCAATCGATACCTGTATTAGCTTCATTGAAAAATTCTGAGAGTAATGGCTTTACCTTATTGATGTATGCAGCAGATGCAGGTAATGAAGACGCTGCCAAGTGTATCATTGACGTAACTTCTAATATTAATGAAGTTGATGATAGTTACCAGCAAACTGCGCTTTATCGGGCAGTTCTTAAAAATCATCCTAACATCGTAGAGTTGCTTATACAGAAAGGCGCCGATGTCAATTTAGAGGATGAAAACGGACAAACGGCACTTTGGTTGGCTTGTTTAAAAGGTCCATTAGAAACAGTACAAACCATTACTGCAGTCGATGGTGTGTTTCTTGATATAAAAAATGATCTTGGCTGGGCGCCGCTTCATCTCGCTGTAATCACTAATCAGATGCCTATTGTGAAGCATTTAGTTGACATGGGCGTTAATATTAATGAACCCGGTCGAAATTTAAAAACCGCTCTTCATATTGCATTACTCAATCGATATTTTCAAATCGCTGAATTTTTAATCACTTGTGGTGCTGATTTAAATGTACAAGATGAAAATGATCAAACTCCTCTATGTTTGGTTACAGTGACTCCACATCTTGAATTGGCCAAGCGAATGATTGAACTAGGTGCAAATCCTTATATTGCAGTTAAAAATGAGGACACAGTTTTTGATATAGCGGCAGCAAATAAAAATATTGATCTGCTAAAAATATATTTCAACAATGAAAATACCGCAAATTTATTGCAAGCCATACTCAATAATGACAAAGACAAAATTGAAAAGCTTCTTTTAGCCAATCAATATCGAGAAGAAGATTTAAGAGCGTTGTTTATTTTTTTAATTAACTCTTATCAATTCGAATTAGCATCCCTATTGCTGGAACATCAGCAAAAGCTTCAATCACAAGATAAAATCATTCGATCACCGGAAAAGGATTTCAATGCCGATCAAGAAAACGGGGTGACTCGAAGTGAGCTGCGTTCCGATATTATTGAATTGTATCGTGAGGAACTCCATTCACATCAATTCTTTTTTGAAGGAACTGCCCACCACGATAAGGCTAAGGCTTTGATTGATGCTTTTGCCAAAATCAAAGAATTGCTTTGCGACCTTCCAACCTGCATCGAACTCTTAAAACGGCTCGATGACGGGCTTGGAGAGCAGTTGCCACAACTAAGTAAAATAAAACCAGAACAAAGTATAATAATAAAGGGGCTTCCATGGCCTGCTATAACAACAGAAAACCATCAGTCTTTGGATAAAAAGAGGTTGTTGCGTTCGCTATTGCGCTCTTACCTGCAAAACCATGGCATTGAAACTCAAAAGGAACTGTATAATTTTGCAGGTTTTGTGAGCAGTGAAACAGCAAATGCATTAATCAGGCAGGGGGCATTATTTAAAGAACAGTTTTTAATGGGCAATGCACTGGTTCATGGATTGTATACGCACTATATTCAATGGTATATCATCGCACGGGCTATTGATGAAGGCCGAGTAAAATTTAAAGGTGGACTCAGATTAAAAGATGTTTTGGTTGCCAGTGTTGACGTTAAAACAGCTGGAAATACCCCTGCCTGGACTTTCGTTCTTGATGCGCTCTCATTGAGTGACTATGCGGCGAAATGTGATAAAACGCGAATCCACGCAGCGAGCCATTGGGTATGGATGAGTCGTTATCCTACACGCTATAGCTTTTCATACGTAAATGACTTAACCAGCTTCTTATATACCTGCCCTGATGATGCACTACCTCATCTAAGAGGGTATTTATTGGACTCGCTAATCAGCAGTATAGAAAAAACAATGAAAATGCTGGGGGAAAAAGCCTCGGATATCAAGCCATCGCATTCCAATAATATTATCGCCGCGCAAGTGCTGAGTTCCTGGCACTTTGACAGACTCAAGATCTTTTCGCGTCCAGATGTTGAAGATTATTATGACAAACATGCAAAAACAGGGGGTAAGCTAAACCCCGAAACAGGTATCGTCACCAAAACAGTGGACTGCTCATTTTTTCATCCTCGCAAACAGCAGAAAAATGATGCATCATCAAGCGCAGCAAGCACATCAAGTGCAGGGTGTTCGATGGGTTTAAACTCGATTCATGATTGAAAGACTTAAATTTCTTGGGGCAGAGGTGGCTTTGTTTATGAAGGGGGCGATAAAAATAGTTAGGGCGTGTCCTCAATTTGAGTTTTAATCTTAGTCACATCGTGCCATCCCTGTGCAGTCAGGGAATCATTCCTCAAGTTGGTACATCACCTTGTTTGATAGATAGATCCCCTCCGGCGCGGGGATGACAGCAACGTGTGCAAATATAAAGCTGAATGAGTGTTATGTTAATCAAAAATGTTTGAAAAATATAATCAAAATGAGGACACGCCTAGAAAAACAGGAATCCTAACAACGGTTTTGTAATTGAGTATATGTAATTTTCACGTATAATGCACTGGCCGTAATAATAAGGATGTATTAGGACAATGAATTACTTTGAAATATTACTTATGCTTTTAGTGAATGTTCTCGATAAATTTGATGAAACATTTGAAGAAACGCCTCCCCACCAGATGGTAATGTATGTTACTGCTCTGTTTTTCTTGATTAGTCAATACCAAAACCCCTCAATCATGCGTAGTTGGCGAAGTCGTCACGAAAAATCATCTACTCAACATCTGCTGGATTCTGGTTATGAGCTTGGGCGCCATGTTCCTGTAATAAAAACGTATATTGAAAAATACGTTAATGGCGAATTAAGTAAACAACATAAGTCTGATTTAGAAAAAATGAAAAAACAAAGGGCTGGTATGCGCTTGCGAGATCATATTCCAGAAAATCCTTTGTCAGTAGAGGAAATTTTACAGGAATTCGATCTGACGCCGGAAAATTGTGGATTCAATTTCAAAGAATTGTTAGAAAAAGAACCTACAGCGCGAGATTTTATTCTTCAAAAAGGGGATGGAAAAGAATCAGGGTCGCTTTATGCGGCTCCACCAAAAGAGCTTAGAGAGCTATTAAAAGTTGTTTATGATTGTTGTGCATATAATAATCCCTTACGTGAAAAATCCCCTCGTGTCAGTGCGATGCGCGCAGAGGTCATCCATTGGGGGCTGAATTTATTTCATGGTTCAGCTGAAGGTTATGGGCTAATTACTCATGGAGGTTCGACCAGCATCATCGAAGCAATGATCGCTTATGTATTGCTCGCTCGTGCTAAACATATTGCTCATCCAGAAATTGTTGTGCCGGATACGGCTCATGCTGCATTCATAAAGGCCGCAAAAATTACGGGGGCAACACTGGTGGTGGTACCAACGGATCCAGCAACAGGAGCAGTGCGTGCCTCAGACATGGATAAATATATATCCAGAAATACAGCAGTGATTGTTGGATCTGCTCCTTCATTTATGTATGGAATCAATGATCCTATTGGTGAGCTGGGGCAATTAGCAATAGACAGAAAAGTGCCTTTGCATGTGGATGCTTGTTTGGGAGGCTTTTTGACAGCGTTTCTTGATACTTCATCAAATCCCATGGATTTTCGTGTACCAGGTGTCAGTTCTATATCCGCCGATACTCACAAATATGGTTGCGCACCGAAAGGAACATCTTTTCTATTTTTCTCTGAAAATTCACCAGCGTTATCGGTGTATGCGGCATTAAACTGGAGAGGTGGTTTTTACGCTACGCCCGGAGCCTTGGACGGCTCTAGCAGTGCAGCACGAATTGCTGAGCTTTATGTAACAATGGCTCATTATAGCCAATCTGGATTTAAACAAATCGCTGAAGATATCATAGCCTTGCGTCAGCGTCTGGAAAAACGAGTTAAAAAGCTCTATGAATCCTATGATATTCACGTATTTGGCAAGCCAAAGTGGTCGGTACTCGGTTTTCAAAGCAAAAACCTGAATCCACATGCAATTGCACAGGAAATGAACCAAAAACATGGCTGGAAGCTGGATTTGATGCAAAATCCCAATGGTTTTCATCTTTGTTTAACCCACGTACATACGCTGGTACCGAATTTTGAAGATACCTTTATTAAAAATTTGAAGGATTCGGTCAGAACAGTTGAAAGCTATCCATCCAGCCACAAATTTGATGGCGATGTTAAAGCATATGGAAAGATACGCACTGCACCAACGGAAGTGCAAAAACAAGTGGCTATAAGTTATGAGCGTTCCCGACTATTTATACCGCCTGCATCATTAGCAGCGAGCTCTTCAGATATTTTAATTGAGCCACCGAAACCAAACTTGTAAATAAAATAGATCGATAAAACAGCAAAAGCAAGGTTGGGTCATTTTGACCCAACAATACCCTATCGCCTACGTATTATTGATAACTGTACATTTTGTTGGGTCGAAACGACCCAGCCTATAGTGCTGATTGTTTCTCACTCGCAGTTGGAGCAACAGGTATATGAATATATTCGTGTGGATCCCACGCATAGCTTGGGAAGCAGGCAGTTCAAGTTGAATTGTCAACAGCCCTTAATACTCATGAAAACTTACTGATTATCGATGCCATTTGATGGTTTAGCCACAAAGGGAGAATCCTCAGAAACATCAAACTGATATTGCTCTGATAACTGGGGGCGTTTGACTGTTTCTGTCATTTCACGAAGTTGGCGCAAGTTGGTGCTGACCAGACCGAATGGCGAACGATAGTTTTCATGGGTATTTATCAGCTCTTTATCAGCTGAGATAGACGTACATAAACAATCGCCATGCGCGTTACAAAGGTCAACGGCATATTGGATCATCCCCGTATAGTCAATGTATTGTTCATCATTGCTTTGAGAGAGCGATCGACATATTTCCATGGAATGATTAAATTGATCTGCCGGATAGCAGCGTACTAAATCCAGCTTATGGGCTATGGTTAAAATACGGTGGATAAAATTACGGTTTAAGCGTTCGTTTTCATCCTCATGATCATTGATTTTTTCCTGGTCTTTGAAAGAATTTTCATAGGCTGGATTTCCCAACCAGCGAACCAAATGAAGCATACGCTCATGCATCGCTTCATTCTCGCTCGCTGGGGGATATTTTTTCAAGAAAGCTGCAAGGTGTTGCATACTGGCTTCGCGGAATTCATTGTATCTCGTCAAATTTTCGGCGGCTGAAATTTCGCTTTCCCTGCCAGTGATGCTAAAAACTGCAGCCACTCTCAGCCATTGACGTTCTTCACAGCTGATATATCGACAAAATAGTTTAAAGGTTTCATCATTGGCATGTTTTGCAAAGTAGTCAATAACTATATCAACATAGATCATGGTTCGGTATACATGCGCCAGCCCGTGGTTGGGTCTTTGCACAACCTTATCATCGATAACGACTTGATCTATTTTATCTTTATAAGGATTTTTGAGATGGTGTCGATAAGCTTCGGCTATTGCGGTGGAGGACCATTTGTCGCCGCCGGGAGTAATCCCTGGACTGTTGACTTCACGAGCAAAAAAACCGCCGGATGAATTTGCAGTGTACTGATAAGAGGTTCCCATTGGAACCAATATCTCACCTTCGTATGCATTGATCACTGTCCGGGTTGAATTGTCTGTTTCAATTTTCGTTCTGGTTAAATCTTCGTGGTCAAACCAGGAGGCACCATCCTTAAACACACTCAAGCTCATTACCGAAGGTGTAATGACCGGATTGGCTTGACGGCGGGCTGTGATAGCCATTTCTCCATTATTTTGAGCCTCATTGAGGTTTTCTCCTCTGTCAATGAGGCCATAATTTGGAAAGAGACCTTTCAGTTCATTAAATAGTAAGGATGCTTTTTCATAGTCCTCCTGAGAAATTCGCTCTTCGGCCCTTTGTTTTTGTAGACGTTCCAGAAAAACAGCTTCGTTTTCTGAGACCTCTTTGATGACCTCATTAAAATCTTCTTCCTCAGTTTTCAGGATTTTTTCAATCAACTGACGTTCTTCTGAATGAGATAGAATTCTTGGCAGTTCTGCTGCCGCCCAGTTTATCAGGCAGCCTGAAAGAAAATTTGCAATCAAATTGCTTTTTCCCTCAACAGGGGTCATCCAGGTATGCTCTATGTCATTGGTTTGGGCAACGCCTCTAAACAAGCGGTTGATATTCATATAATATTTATTGGCGACATAACGGTTTAGTTCATACCTTGCAGCCTCAGGCAGTGTTTTCACAATGATGTTGGCTTCTAATATTGGAAGCTCTTCGAGAACGACAGGTATGGATTTCAATATCAACCCTATGGCCTCTACTTCCTCGTTGGATAATTCAATATGATTAAAGTTAACCAGCCTTAACAGTTCGGTCAGGTAAATTTCCGGCTCATCGCCAAATTGCAGGATGTATCCTAAGGCTTTATCGAAACTCATTTGAATGTTATCAATTCCTTCTGCAATGATTCTCTTATGAATGTTATCAAATCCTTCTGCAATGATTCTCTTAAGAATGGTTTCAAGCGTTAATGTTTCCTGCGATTTATTCAGTGGGCCTTCACTAAGCTCGTTTTCTATGGATTTTACTTCATCCATGATGTCCATTATCTTCTGATTTTGGGCTTGATATCCCTCATTTTCCGGGGAGCATAGCTCGTGTTCTTTCAAGTAATCCTCGATCTTTAGTTTAATATGTGAAATTCTGTAGCGAGACAGATAAAAAGCATTTTCTTTCAAGAAAAATTCCTGATATATAAAGGGGTGCGATGTGATTGAAAAATGGTTCTTCTCAAGCCAGAGTAAGAGATCAATCGCCTCTGAACCATAGAACAAGGTTTTTTTAACAATTTCAGCGTGTTCAGCATTTAGAAGATTGAAATGTTTCAATGCTTCGAGGCATGAGAAACTCTGTTGGTTGATTTGCTGAATGGCCAGTAGAAAAAGCTCGGGATAATCATCTGCTGATAGAGCATTTTCTCTAAAGATTTTCAATATTTCCATTAGATCAAATTGATAGCTGGATGGGGTTTCAAGTGCTGCCAAATAGATATCGCTATGCCTTTGAAACAGAATTCCCTCCGATTCCAGCCATTTCCAGCTTGGATTATGTCTGGAATAATTGTTGCTGTTTTCAATTATCTTCTCATAGATGTGAAAATGCTCATTAACTGTTGCTCCAAATCCATTTATCATGCGCAGCCTGGACAATATCAAATCGCTACTCATTGTATCAATGCTATTTACAAGAGCCGCTTTGTAAAGGCGCAGGTGTTGCTCAGGATTTAAGCCTGAGACATATAACAGTTCGATGATTTCGATGTCTTTGGGCCAGTTTTTCATCATTGCAAGCATTGATTTAAAAAGCTCTTTATTCTCTTCATGGCTTAGGCCTGTTGTTTTAAGACAGTCTAATACCTTTGAAAGAAACGATGGAACTGACTGATTTTCAATAAGAAGAAGATAGATATCTGGATGCTCATCAGCGTTGATGCCCCGGGATTTAAGCTCAGTAACCACTGTTTTAAGATAATCTATAGAAGACATGTGAGAAACGACTTTTTCATAGAGTTGCAGATGATCTTCGGGATGAATGCCTTCTTCTTTTAAAATATTAATCAAAATCGGCAGCATATTTGAAGCATCAAGATTGATTATGGCTGCTTGATAAATGGTTTCATATTTTGAAAATGGGAGTCCTGCCTGCATCAGTGCATAGTATAATTTAGGTAGTTTAAATGCCTGTTCAATATGTTGAGAGGTGAATTCATACAAACCGGGGCGCTCAGCTGGAGAAATGTCCATTTTAGACAGCTCCAGAAAGGTATTCGCTAGTTCAAACGCTTTTTCTGGATGATTTATAATCGTTTCGAAAACAGATTTATTATCTTGAAGCCTGAAACCGGAAGAAAGAAGTACATTAAATGCCTCCAATATTTTTTCAACCTGTCTGTAGTTACTAATGATACCCTTGAAAATTTCCTGGTCGTCTTTTAATCTTGCGCCCATTTGATGTAATAATTTTAATATATCTCCCAGACTGGCAGCAGAGTAATCATTGATCAAATTGTTATTTTTCAAGTTGTTGAGATACAATTTTTGAATGCCTAATCTATAAATCTCCCCATGTTCCTCAAGATTCGCTCCCAGTTGCTTCAAATCTTCAAAGAATTTGGGAAATTGATCAGCATATTCGGATTGTCGAATGGCAGTTATATACAGTGCTTCATGCTCATCAAGGTTGGCTTGAATGTCTTGGAGCGCATTCAATGCTTTTGACAATGATTTAACACTTATCGTGGGCGCAATGGCTTCCTTATAAATGGCGATATGCCTGTTAAAATCTGCACCGATATTTTTCAGGGCATCCAGTATCTGTGGTAATGGATCTTTTTTACCTTTAGCATCAATTAAAGTTTTGTTTGAAAAAATATATGCACTTAGCTGCTCTTTTTGAATGGTTGATTCAAAAAGTTCCGCATGTTCTTGAACATTTGCTCCGGCATTTTCAAGCATTGCAAAAAGATTGAAGAGTCTTTCTTTTTTTGAAACCATGTAATAACATTCTTCAAACAGTTTGGGGTGACTGATAATCGAGATGCCTTTCTCATCAAGAATTGCCAGCAAGTCAATTAAATCCTCAATGTTCGATGAAGTATTACTCATAAAAAACCAATAATATTTTTCATTCTCCTTTCCGAAAACTTGGGCCTTACCCAAAGCTATAACAACATCGTAGATCTCTTTAAGGCTCGCTTTTTGTTTGGTGATGGTTTTATACAGGCTCTTATTTTCATGAAAAAGGAAGTGGTTTTGTTTTAGGCTGACAAATAACGCTGCTAACATTTCAGGTGAGTCTTTTGTTGTAATCAATTCCTGATAAAGTTCGTTACAGTGAATAGGATCCATTCCTTCACTATTTAATCTGACAAATAACGTTGCTAACATTTCAGGTGAGTCTTTTGTTGTAATCAATCCCAGATAAAGTTCGTTACAGTGAATAGGATCCATTCCTTCACTATTCAATCTGACAAATGCTGCTGCCAGTTTTTCAGGATTTTCAGGACTAAAACTATCAACGATGGAGTGCTGATACTCCAGGTCTTTAACGGAATTCAGTAAACTTTCTTTGTCAGGTCCATTCGTATAGTTTTCTGCAATTTTACGAACAACCGCAGCGATGATATCTATTTTATTAGCCATATCTACCTTCCTGAGAAAATTCACTTTAAAACAATAGGGTCATTTTAATCTGTGTTATTAATTATACTACATGATGCTAATTATTGCGTCATGTATTCGGCATGATCATAGAGTCTTTATCCTGAAATATATGTGTCTTTGAGTCACATTCAATAAAAAGCTCATATCGAGTTGTAGAGTGAATTTTCGGCAGGCAAGTAAAAACGATTAATTTTCATAAGCCCTCAAAAGAGCCAGGTTTTTATTTCATGCCAGTAAAAGAATTGCCGAAGGTCACAGACGCCACGATTTCTTAAAAAAAGACATCGAATGCCTCGGTCAAGCCAAGGCATGTGTGCGGAAGGGAAATGTCAGGGCAAGCTAAATTTTTTTAACGCTGTTCTGCGGCTCTTCATCTTGAGATTTTTTAAATAACAGTCCGTAGAATGTATAGATGAGTAAAAACAGGCCTGCCATGGCGAAAAGACCATGACTGATATTGGCGTTTGCTGAATTTGAACTCCCAGAGGCCAGGCCTAAATTAAAACTATCTTCACCCAATGCTAAAACTTCCCTTTGAGGTAACTGCGTCGGCATTGTTGAGCTGGTTGGGAAATTGATTTGTCGATTATAAAAAAATAGATTCTGATTCGCAGGTAGCGCATTTTTTGGGAAATAGGCTTCATTGTCTTCTACACACCATTGACATAGCTCATAAAATAACTCGAAAGCACGCAAGTAGGCCGGTTTTACGACTTCAATAAGCCTCTGTTGATTGAGCGATTGATAGTCTTTTTCCAGTGCTTCGAACTCGTTATTCCACATTAAAGAAGAGAAAATCGTGTCCAGCACAGACTCATTAGGAGAAAGTGTATCTCCTTCCTCTGCATACCATGTGATGTCATATTGACTGTTTGAAAATTTCGGCATTCGTTTTCGCATTAATATGCCGGTTTCTTCAGGCCTTAACATTTGAAACATGGCTGTATAAGGCCCCCATTTGGATTCATCCTGCAATTGCGCTAATTGCTTTTCAATACCAAAACCAAAGTTTAATCTTAAATGTAACCACGAAAAATCAACTCCATGAGTTCTTTTCAAATACATTTCTCTGACTTTTGCGCCAGCAGGTCTTGCGGCGACCTCTAAAAAGATGAGTTCTCCTTGTTTATTTTTAAATACCTCAAGATGGGTAATACCATCAGGTAATTTGGGAAATTGTTTGAGAGTGTGTTCAGTAAACTCTATTAATTCCCGGGATTCCCTGGATTGTAAATCCATATTCATTGAACCAAGAATTTTTCCCGCACGTGCTTCTGCATTAGGATTTAGATAACGGTTAACAAAGGTAAATAGTACCTGGCCATTTTGTATGATCGAGTCACAGTGATACAAATCACCTTCAACATATTCATCTATTTCATAGCCTTGACTTTCTTGTGAGGCTTTTTCTGTAAATGCTCGGAGATCATGGTGATTTTGGATCAGACAGGTTCCAATACTTCCGGCGCTATCGGTGGGCTTAGCAAACATGGGATAACCCAGTTTTTTTTCTATGGATGACAGGTATTCGGTTGGGTTCTGCTGATAAACAAGGCTATTGAAGTCAATGTAACTGGGTATTTTAACGCCTTTTGCACCCAGGATTTCTTTCATCTTTAGTTTGTCACGAAAATTGTCGATGATCTCGGATCCAGGCCCAATGACATTATATTTTTCTCTGAAATGATCTCGCAATTGGCCAGAGGCGGTCATATCAAATTCAGATAATGTTGCAATTCTTGTTTCATCTCCAGGCTCATATAATGAAGAAAATTGCTCATTCAATGCTTCTTTTAGTGTTGAAAATGAAAAATCATTGACGACAATGGAGTGAAGACCGCTTTGTTTATCTTGTGCAGATAAATGACTATAGGATTCCTGGCTGCATACTAATACCAGGATAGCCTGATGATTCGTCGCTGTTTCTAAAAGCGAGTTCCAGTCAACCGATAAGACAGATCGGGAATGTAATACAATTGAAATTTTTTTCATGTAAGAGCCTGGTTAGGGTCTGTTGACATTTCAACGAAGAATGCCTGCCTCCGGCGTTTTATGGGCGAGATCCATACAAAACTGCCAAACAACGACCCATGTTCAAGCTCCCGTCACCAGGGTGAAATGTCAACAGACCTCAGATGAATTTGACGCACTATAAACAAAATATCAATGGTTCGCAACACTTGAAAAATGGCATCATCTTCAGCTTTAATTGCGGGCGATTTTAAAATTTTTTTGACAGGAACCGACCTCGTCGTCAACGTTTATTCGCCTTTTAAATAAAAATTAGGACATCCAATTAAGGTTGCGTTAATCTAAATGCCTTAAAATTAATCAAATTTGTTTTGGATGATTGTTATGACAACTTCTTTCATACTCGTTGGCAAACCGGCCTCAGGTAAAAAATCCCTGTTAAACCGTTTGCATGGCAAGGACTTTACTCAGAGTTATTTTGAATTACTAGACTCGAACACTGCAAGAGGAGTAAGAGTTAGCCGTAATCATCAAACTTACACCTTACAGTTTGAAGGGCATAACTTTGCTGGGAGGTTTGAAAGTATAACTGACAATCAGGGAAAGTTTTGCGGCAATAAAAAGGCATTGATTTGTATTGATGTTCTAAAATGCCTGCAGGAAGCAAGGGATATTATTATTGAATTATTAAATCGCCTTAAAAGAACTTCTAATTGTGGAGGGGCACCCATTCTTGTGTTTACAAAATGTGATAGCGCTGACAGAATTTTAAGCAATGACGATATCAATACCCTTCAATCCGAGTATGAATTAGAAGTAATTCATACAGATGCCTCAAGATTAAATGTCGCAACGGAGTTTTTTATCGATTTATTTGAAAAGGCTAATATAGCGAAAGAGCAGTTCATCGCTGAGCATCGAAACCTGTATAATCAATCAAGAGCTGTTTGCTTTCTTGGGTTTTTCAGGCGTAGCCGAGTAGATTATAGTTCGAGCCTGGGTGATATTATTCGTCATGCTCAATTAAACAACAATCGAAGTCGCCAGGCCTTTATCAACTTGGGCTGGATGCAACATGATGGCTCAATCATAGCGTCTTCAGCCCCTGATGAAGTCAAGGAAGCGGCTTTATCAACAAGCAGCACAGCACCTTTGCTTTTAAACCCCTTATCCTAATTTCCCACAAGTGACATATGCTATAATTTTAAGCAATAAATTAGTATTATTACATTGGAGTCAACATGCAAAAGGCCTGCAGAATAAGTATGGACGGAGGATAATCTTTTGTGAAGACATTCGTGAATCAACAATGCCCAAACAATCGATTCTCCTCTATGGTTTTGTTACGGCAAAAACATGATCATCGCGGCAACGATCATTATCTGCCAACCTGAATCCATTAATGAGAAGCAGTTGTTTTTTTAGTGTTTCGTAGGTCATTCGGTACATGACTCTTTCTTCGCCAGGCTTGCTTCCGTCATTGGGATCAAGGTAGAAAACATAGTTTCTCGCTTCATTGTTCTCTTCTATCCGTTGAGCGCCAATAATGACAATAGCATGTCCAGCGACATGCTCATTCTTCTCTTGATTCGTAGAATTCCAAAATAATATTTTTCTGGATCCTAATATCAATGAGTTGCCGTCATCATCAACTGAATTTGGATCATTTTTGTAAGCAGGGGTGCCAATTGCGCGACCAAAAACAACCATTGCTCCATGCTGTTCTATGGCGCGCATTAGCTCTTCAATGCCTTGTTTAGGCTGCCAGGATGATGGTTTGAGGTCATATAACTCAATTGATTTTTTGATAATGAAGGCTCTGCTGATATCGAGAATAAAATTCAACTCATCGATTTGCTTTTTTGTTAAATTAAATTTGATCTCGTCTTTCAGCAAGGTATTAAAATTTTCATAAAAGGTTTTTGCATCTGCCTGAGCGCTTGGACTAGCGATTTTCGTTGTTTCATCGTCAGAAAAAAAATTTTCAAAAAAACTTAATTCAGGCTTTATGTTTAATGTGCTGAAGAATCTTTTATAAGCCTGAAGTTTTAGTGCAAGTGGAATGAGTCCAAGAAATTCTGAGGCCTTCAATTCATCATTAAAAGTTACTAAATCTTTAAAGAAAAACGCAATGGCCAGGAACAGAATACTTAATCGCAGTTCTAATCTAGCCACATCCGATTGATTGTTAGTAAAATGTTCAGAAATCATTTTAAAAGCCGCGTTAAGGGAGGCATCATCAACTTCCTCGGAAAATAATTCTCGCTTTGGAACCAGACCCATCCCATAAAAATGATTGTATAGTTCTAAATTGAATTTTTCTTGATTAAAGGAATGTCCTTCTGACAATGATACAGCCACATTTTGAATAAAACTAAGGGCCTTTTTAAATTGAAGCTCACTATGCTCTTCATAATCATCAAGAATGCAATTAGCAAGCTCACTGCTAATGCCCTCTATTGTTGAATCTTTCATGTTACGCTGCAGCAGTTTGTGAGTTGAAACCGTTTCCAAGGTCGACTCAAATGATTGTAATGTGGTTAATTCCTTTCTAAAACTGGATATTGCTTTTTCAAATATTCGAGCTTGATGATCGGGGGATTCTTTACCATAGCGGGTACGAATACGATTTAAAGCATAGTACCAACATGTTCCACCTTTTTGTGGTGACTGCTCTTGAATGATTTCAGGGCTAGAATGATAGGATTTCCCCGAGATAATGTGGGCAAGAACTTCAGTAATTTTTTTTTCATCAATTTTATAACTTCTTTTGGCAACTTCAAGAAACTGTTGAGTTGATGATGAGCTGGCAGCAAGTTGGGATTCTTTATTTATTTGAGGCATATTTATCAACTGATTCCGTTAATGGACTTCTATCAAGGGTATAATACAGTCATTTTGTTAATAAATCAACCAGAAATCACTGTTCATGTTGGACAACATGAACAGTGAATCAATGTTATAAAAATGCATCACTAAAAATTTTTGTAGAGGGAACGCCTGCAAGAAACACTTTGGTTTTTATTTTATTTGTCGTATCTTTGGGGCCGCATACGTATACTTGTGTGTTTGGAGTTTTTTCGGCAATGTGGCGTAAGACTTCATCAAAAATATTGGCCTCTGGATATAAACCATTTGATTTTAAAACGCAGGGAAAATATTCGAAGTTACTATAACACGATGCCATTGTTCGCAATTCTTCATTAAAATAGATGTCATCATCCTGACATCCTCCATGGATTAAGATAACTTTGCCTTGATGGTGTTTGCTTAAAGCGGTTTTGGCGATGGCCAATAAAGGTGCTAAGCCGGTACCGGTTCCAACAAGAAGCATGTCAAATGAAGAATGCTCAGGATTGATATAATAGCATTTCCCAAATGGCCCCCTTATATGAACCATCGTATCCACTGCGGCAGTTCTTTTAAGCCACTGGCTCATGGCTCCATCATCTTTAAGTTTTATATGTAGTTCAATATAACCTTCCTTGTCGGGGATGTTGGCAATTGAATAGCTACGAGAGACGCCTTCAGGATTCATAAGATTCAGATATTGGCCTGGAATCCAGTTTTGCAGGTTTTCTGTGACGAGTTTGATTCTAAGCACATTATAATTGAGCTGATATAGCTCTGTAATCATGGCCTGTTGCTCACACTCTGCAGCGTCAGCGGCTTTTAGGGCGAGAGGGGAGGTTGGTTTTGCCTGACAGGCTAGAAAATAGCCTTGGGACTTTAAGGTTTCTGGCAAACCTTCCTGCCATTTTGACTCAATGGGGCTGTCCGTTGTTTTTATTAAACAAGCCTGGCAGATCCCCGATCGGCAGGCATTAGGATAATCAATATTATTGCGCAAAAGGCAATCCAGAATAGACTCGTCCTCCATAGCATGGAGGACTTGCTCATTGTAATGAAGCTCTGCCATCGTATCACCTGTCTAATACATCATCCCGAACACTATTAGCGATAGCCGCTACTTCCTGAATATCGTTTTCATTTGCACCTAATTCCTGCAAAGTTGCGCCCAGGTGTTCAATTACAATGTCTACATGTGTATCATTCAAACCACGTTTGATTAAATGACGATGACCTTCACGCATGTCTTTGCCTTTATAATGATTGGGTCCACCGAACACCATGGTTAAAAAGCCCTTTTGTTTTTGAATTTGTTGTTCCATATCAACATCATCAAAAAAATGACTGACTCTATCGTCAGTTAACATTTTTCGATAAAAGATATCAACAGCAGCATTGACAGCGTTTTGACCACCCAGTCGTTCAAACAATGATTCAGACATGTTATATTCCTTAAAGTTGTATTTGAAATACATCTTATAAGAAGAGATTATGTCCGTCAAGAAATAGTTAGAGAGATTATCTATGCAATTAACCCAGTTTACCGATTATTCATTGAGAGCATTGATATATATAGCTCTGAAAAAAGAGCTATGCACCATAAATGATATTGCTAATGCCTATGCAATTTCATCCAATCATTTGCTTAAAATCATTCATAATCTATCCAAAATGGGAGTTATAAAAACCATTCGAGGAAAAAATGGAGGGATTACTATGGCTCAAAGCCCCTCAGAGATTAACTTGGGTGAATTAGTCATTAAGCTTGAGCCTAACTTTGATTTGGTGCCTTGCTTTAATCAGGAAAAAGCGAACTGCTGTATTGCGCCTGCCTGCAGGCTGAAAGGAATATTATTTAATGCCAAGGAAAGCTTTATAGCTGTTTTAAAGGAATACACGCTTGCAGATATTCTCCATAACCCGGTGGATTTGAAAGAGTTACTCGCTATTAGGGGCTGTTGATATTTCAACCTGTTGAAGTTAATAGGGTGGTGCTCATCAGTTAACGGGTCGAAGGTTTTTCTTGAGATTTGATGCCTCCTTCGCTCTACCCAGCGCAGGAGGTCAGCACCCAGCTTATCTATTAAAAGAGGAGCCGGCCTGGTATTGATCATCTCGTTCATGTTTTGACTCTAGTTCGTTTTCATAATTTTTTATTTCGTTGATAATTCCATTGAGTTCCGAACTTCGTACGCTGTAATTTGTTGTCGTTGCATTTTTGTTTGCGTCATCCACATAAGCATCTACAAGGGTCTGGACGTTGTGTTGAGCCCCATCGCTATAGTGTTGGACAGTCTCACCCAGCGTAGCATGATTTTCCTGTTTATGAGTTTCAAATAAATGTTTTAACCCCTTTGCCAATTGAACATTCTTTTTTCTGTTTTCATAACGGCTTTCTCCAAATATGGAAAACTCTTTATTTTCATCTGTCCTGTCAATATAAGTATTAAGCTTGTTTATGATGTTATCGATTTTTGTTTGATGCTCCTTAGAGGGGGTAGCTGTTCTGGCATCTGTCATTGCTTTTTTATAGTGATCGGTTATATTTCTTTCGGGCAGGGGGTGATTAGTAATATATTCACCAATTGGACCGATTCCATTGAATTTAAACTCATTCCTTAATGCTTTATTTTCTTCCGTCACAGGAATTTTGCTGAGCCTCTCGCTAAATGCATCAAAGAAATATGAATTATCTTCGCTTGATTTAACGTTTTTGTACTTTTCTAAAATGCCCAGCAAATTAGAAAATTTTCTTTTTTCAGGGTCTGGAAGGCTGGATGTTCTAAGTTTGGTTGCCAGGTCCTCTACAATTAATTCTGTAAGCTCTTTCAAACTTCCAGGGCCACGATGTGCAGGAGCTGATGGCGAAGCAATAACAGTAGATGATGATGCGATCATTTCCTCAGGCTGTTGTGCAACTTCATGTTCAGGCCTTGAAGATGGAGTCGGTGATGAAGCCGTTTGAGCACTCGTTCGCTGATAACTCTCAGCTGGCTGAGTTTGGGGCGCAGCCGCAGGAGGCTGTTGATAATATTGTGGAGGCTGTTGATAATATTGTGGAGGCTGCTGATAGTATTGTGGGGGTTGGGTATAAGCCGCCTGCGGTTGAGTGGACCATGGATAATGTGAATAGGCTTGTTGATGCGAATAGTAAACAGGAGCTGGAGGCCAGCCATACTGTGCATTTTGCATTGATGATTGAATCTTCACATTAGTGATTGTAGTCCCTGCTGCAAGAGACTGGGTATGAATTTTTCCAGTATGACTTGACAGCGCAGATTGACTGACGTTCTTCACTCGAATAGAACCTGTATTGGTTTTCAATGTTGATCCGTTAACGTTTTCTGCATGAATTGTTCCAGTATTGGATATAAGTTTCGAATTTGGATGAATGTTTTTTGCATTGATGGATCCTGAGTTTGTTGTAATGGATAAACCCGTACCCCCATCTTTTTTTAATTCAATCTTTGCTGTATTTGAAACGATTCTGGTGTTTTGACCGATAGAGCCTTCAATAAGGAGTTTATGACTTGGGGTTGATTGATTTGGGTTGTTAATGCTCCCAACAACAGCCCCTGGGTCTATGTTCATACCTTCCGTTTCAACAGGGCTTTGTTTCATGGTGATAACACAACCTGAACCAACGTTACCTAAAACAATAAGCGAACCATCGGTGATGGTAATTTCTGTTCCATCTGCTATGTCGCCTGTAATGGTTAAATCACCGGTCTGTTCAAATGGATTTTCTGCTGTAACCTTGTCGATTGTTTTCATATTGATTTACCTATATTGAATGAAGTTTGCCTAAAAAGAACACGATGCCCATATGATATATAATTATGCTATATGTTTTATAAAAAATCAAAAATCAATCTAAAGGATCTGCAGCTTCAGGGTGAACTAAATATTTACAGGATGAGGTACTAGTTGTATTCCTAGGCTGTTCCTTATGACAGAATGTTGATCCTGTACTATAGTATTTCAATACGGTCTATTTTAATGAAAACAAGGATTGTTTCATGAATTTCTTAAAAAATTTTAAAGCGGCAACGACCTCGTGCCTCGTTTTTTCATTATTATTAAATTCTGCCGAGGCCTGTACAGGGCTTTCTTTAAAAGCAAAAGATGGCTCCTTTGTGAATGGGCGATCCGTTGAATTTGCGACCCCACTCAAGCTTTCGGGGCTTATCGTTCCCAAAAATAAATCCTTTGAAGGCACCCTGCCTGAGAATGGGGGCAAGGGGCTTCAATATAAGGCGATTTATGCGGCCGTAGGCATCAATGCATTTGGTCAGCCGGCCATACTCGATGGCATGAATGAGAAGGGTCTTGCCGCCGGTGCCTTTTATTTTCCCGGTTATGCCGATTATGCAAAACTGAGTGATGAAAATAAAGCAAAAGCCCTGGCTCCGACAGAATTTGTCAATTGGGTTCTGACTCAGTTTTCTTCTACGGACGAAGTCAAAAAAGCCATTGATTCCGTTGTGATCGTGCCGACTTCACAAAAAAACTGGGGCGGTATTCCTCCTTTTCACTACATTGTCTATGAAAAATCAGGTAAAAGCATTGTGATAGAGCCGTTGAATGGCAAGCTTGTTGTCTATGATAATCCTATAGGCGTGATTACCAATTCGCCTACCTTTGATTGGCATCTGACCAATTTGTCTAACTACATGAACCTTTCGCCTTATAATATTCCCAGCAAAACGATAGATGGTTATAAGCTGAGTGAATTTGGTCAGGGAAATGGGCTGTTCGGCATCCCCGGTGATTTTACTCCACCTTCACGCTTTGTCCGCGCCGCTATTTTTGCAAGCACGGCCATTCCAAAAGACAATTCAGAACAAACTGTATTTGATGCTTTCCATATCCTAAATCAATTCGATATTCCTGTGGGTGCGGTTCGTGCCAGGGGCAATGGTAAACAAGCGGATGACAGAACCATTGTGACCACTGTTAAAGATGCGACAAATTTAAAATATTATTTTAAAACTTATGAAGATCAAAGCATTAAGGCCATTGATTTTAAATCCTGGCTCAATCATCCCGGAACAGAACTAATGACAATTTCCATCGACGGCCCTCAAACCGTGCAGGAAATTGGCCAGTCGGCTAAACCAATGATGAAAAATTAGCAAGCAGCAACCAAGTCTGGGCTGCAAAGCCCAGTGTCTCGCCTGCAACCCAACTCTATGTAAATTCTCTTTTTTGTAAATTTTTACTGAATTTTATTGCTAAGTGATTTTTCTGGTATTTTCAGCCTATTTCTTCTCGACTTGATGGATGAGAGTGACATACTATGTATGACATTATAAGAACATAGGAAGTGAAATTAGTCATGTGGAAACTCCCAAAAGGATCTTTGGTGATCTCTGCTGCTGTATTATTATCAAGTAATTTTGCCCATAGTCAGGACAATAAGTGGGATGGTGTTTATCTGAATGCCAAAACCGGGGCTGTTTTTAGTCAATTCAATACCAACACCTTTCTTCCTTCAAGCGTCAACCTATCTTCAGTTCAGGTAGGGGCTATCAATAAGGCCGGGAATAGACAAATAACAGAAAATGGTTTTTTAGCCGGGATTGAAGTTGGCTATGATTGGCGTTTTAATCATCTTTTACTGGGATTGGGACTTGATTTAACTGTGCTTAATGTGAATGGTGAGAACAACACCAATGCCCTTGGTTTTCCAGATAGCAGTGGTCAGTTTACCCTTATTAATTATGCCAGCCAAAACGGGTTATTGGACATAAGGCCGAGAATAGGGCGAGTTTTTACTGACTGGATGATTTATGCTACAGGGGGCGTGAGCCTTGGCTGGATTCAAAGTAATACCGTTCTATCGGTGCCTCAGGTCGGTGTTAGTACCACTCAAGAACGTCATGTTAAATCAGGGTATGTGGCCGGGTTGGGCCTTGAGAAAAAAATATCTGAAGAGTTGAGTATTCAATCTGAATACTTATATCATAAATTCGGCAACATACCGCAACATGTTACCGGCAATATATTTCCAAAGCCTCAACCCATATCAAGTGGCATGTCAACCAAAACGCAGCAGGTGACTCTCGGTTTAACCTATCGGCCTTATGAATTTTTAAATTCAAAATATTCAAAGGTTGATAACCTTGCTTTTAAAGACTGGATCATTGAAGTGGGAACCAGATTGTTTTTGAGCTCGGGTAAAGATGGCGCGCCCAATCCTCTATTAAATAGCTCACCGATAGGCAATCAACTTGCTTCAAGGCTGATTTTCAGTCAATTATCAGCAATTTCTGGAGAAGTATTTGCCCGAGTTGATATTCCAAATGGTTTTTTTGTTAAAGGCATGTTGGGAGCAGGCTCTGTTATCCATGGTAAACTGAACGATGAGGACTTTCCTGGTGAGTTTGTCTATTCAAATACCCTAAGCAGCGTCAAGGGTAATCTGGCTTATGCGAGTGCCGACCTGGGATTGACTTTGATTTCCAACGCTTCGTCTAAACTTGGTGCCTTTGTTGGCTATCAGTACAATTCCCAAAGCTTAAATGCTTATGGCTGCCGACAACTGGCCGGGGCGGTGATATGTCTTCCAACCGCCCAATATTTGAATATTCTAGGAATAACTCAAGATGATACTTACAATGCCCTCAGACTGGGCTTGAATGTTATTGTTGATTTGACCCACCGTTTATCCCTTGATTCGGAGGTGGCTTATTTACCGCTATTAAGATTAAGAGGAACAGATATTCATGATTTGCGTGCTTTGTTAGGTCCTGAAGCTTCAAATCATGGTGATGGTGCATCGATTGAGACCATATTCAACTATCAATTCAATCCTACCTGGGCTATTGGGCTTGGCGCGCGTTATTGGATGTTTAACACCCACAATGGGCAAGTGCTGTTTGATTTTTTAGGTGATCCTGAAATTATCAGTGAGCCTGCACGTTTTAAAACCGATCGGTATGGAATATTTGTTCAAGTTAAATATCATCCAGACTCAGGTGCTGCTGAACGCAATAAAGATGAGATTAGACCTGAATGGTCGGGTCTATACTTCGGTGGATTCCTGGGGGGAGCTTTTGGGAGAATTTTTGTCAGCGATCCTTTTCCTTCAACCTCATCTTTTGGGAGAACCAATTTAAGAGGTTTTGGCAATGTTATCGAGCAAACCGGACCTATAGGTGGGTTCGATATCAATTTTAACAAGACTTACAGGCAACTGGTTTTAGGCCTTGAGGCCAGCGTTGCAAGAATGGATTTAAGGGGGGAGCAAACCTTATTTTCCGGAGTGGGCGGCATCAATGATCAGGTTATTTCAGATTATCTCATCACATTTTCTGGACGGGCAGGTAAAGAAATAGGGCGCTCTCTGATCTATTTGAAAGCAGGTGGCGCACATTTGCATGCGACCCATCGATTGAATGGGAATACAGGTCTGTTAATGCTTGGAAAAGAAAATATCGGTGAAAATCGATATGGCTACCTGGGAGGCGTTGGTGTGGAGTATGCCTTCAATAGCCAATGGAGCAGCAATATTGAATATGATTATATATATTTGCCGAACAAAACGCTATCAGTTAACAGAATGCCGATTATCAGTGCTGAGAATATCAGTGCTCGCATGAATTTGAATCGTTTTTTGGTTTCAGTTAGATATAAATTTCTAAAATGATTACGATAAAAGACGGAGGTCTGACCAACAAATTTGATAAAATAAACAAAAAATTACTGTTAAAATCAAGGTGCTGCACAGGCTTGGAAGCTATTTTTTAACAGTAAAAAACAGGTTTTAAGGGTAAGGGCATGAATTGCAAAGGATTGTTTATTTAAGTCATTTATAGTTAGTTGTTCTCAATAAATTCATATTAATCGGATATGCTCTTGATGATCACCAAGCAATGTAACTTGCCGGGTTTCAGAATCCCAACCTAATTCATAACTATCGTAAGGAGGCAGCTCTATATCAAAACCAAGACGATTACAAAGCTCGGTAAAATAATCGCTTTCTCCAGCACGGATACCTTCTATACCTAACGAGCTCGCAGATTGAATATGTTCAAGATTATCATCAACTAAAATCATCTGATTAAATGCATACTTTTTAAATATATCATGGTTTTTTAAAGCCAGTATCTTTTCACCTTTGAGAGTATGTCTATTTCCAAAATCATTACCAGTATATAGCCTGGCAGACAAAAAACAGTTATTTTGTTCAATATACCGATAAGGCAATAATTGGTTTAAAGCGTTTTTAATTTGAAATTCCTCATGGCAAATCGAGGCCGTTAACAGAACGACATCGTGTTCTGTTAATATCTTTGGTATGACAGCCTGCCATGCTCTTTTATTTATCCAGAAATATTGCTGCCGGGTAGAACATGGGGCATAGTGTGAAAAAACATGTCCATCGTCATGACGGGATCCTATACCACGAACATATCTTGAAAAAAAAGTCTCATCAAGATCTAAAATAACCAGCTTCTTATTTGCAGTGTTTGTTGTGGAACACCCTGCATATCGAGAATTTCTATTGAATAAATTAAAACTGTTTGCCCCAAATAATCTGAACAACCTTTTCCCCTCATTTAAACTTTTCTATTAGCATTCGGCAGTCGAATATCATGAACTCATTGATTGACCGCTTGCTTTGCGGCCAGACTATTTTTGTTCAATCTCGCTTCGTGACGCCAATATATATGGCAACGGTATCGTACTCATTATATTTTTCA